>Ga0316207_10001236_pt1 | contig 32623 bp, 30 predicted proteins | sample 6weekpyrite_MG_FD_204943 | JGI IMG/M metagenome (GOLD analysis project Ga0316207, IMG submission 204943) | Microbial mat bacterial communities from mineral coupon in-situ incubated in ocean water Damariscotta River, Maine, United States -... | ecosystem: Environmental > Aquatic > Marine >...
CTACATCGAGCTGTACCATGCTGCGACCAACACGATCAGCGAAGCCACTGAAGCCATATGTGTAGATCAGTATGGAGACATAGATATCTCCCTTAGGATCGCTCTTTTTCAGATTGATGTAACGATGCCCTTTTCCGAAGTCATAGGCATATTTAATTAGTGCTGGCTGAAAAGGCGGTTGGTCAACCATGAAATAACCGCAGTCATTGCCTTTGGCCTTGCAACTGTATATTTCCTTAAACCCTTTTTCCTTTAGTTGGTTTTCGTAATTCTTATAGACTTCCAGGGGGGAAACGCTTTTTTTATTTATATACAGTATTCGGGTTAGCTTCCCTTCTACAGTGGAGCTCTTGGCGTAGGTACGATTGCCGTTGTTGTTAACCAGCAAGCCCTGGGGTAGAAGAAATTCATCGTAGGGGGGGATTTTGTAACCCAGTATTTCAGAGCCCACAAATCGACCAACCATAGGGTGATCGCTACTGCCCTTGATGTCAGCAGATAAAGCGGGCGATGAAAAAGAAAGTAACAAAAAAATGGATACAAAACGTGATATAAGCTGCATGGTCGGCATACCTTATATATTATTGGTTTTTTATGGTAAACGAATACTGATGTTAAATATCCATGCCCAGAATTATTCTATGGGCGCAGAAACTAGCGTACAACCGGATGTAGTTATTTTTGTAAAGCAGCGAGTTCTCGTTCGAGTAAATCCGGATCACCCAGGTTAAGTTCTACCAAGCGGCGCAGGTGAGTAATGCTGTCGATATCAATATGCTCGCAGTGAAAGCCGACATGGTCATGCTCTTCATGGGAGACCTTGATATCCATATTAATCTGCGTTGTGTTATCACTGAGGACGATTTTCATTACGCCGGTATCGCCGACACTGGCTGTCCAGTTATCTGGGCGCTGTATCAATACACCTTTGAGCGACAGGTCGATGGCGGTGGCCGGAATGTCTTCAGCATTGATATGAATGTTGACAGGCGTTTCAAAGAGTACCCGATGGTGTCGACGCTTATCATGTTCAGCTGTTTGCTGGTTCATATTGTTATCTCCGAAGTCGGTTCAGGCCTGTAAATGAAATTGCAATGTTAGTTGGTTGAGTTTGATCATATCGCCATCATGTAATGGCCAACTTTTATCACCAATCTCGTGGTCTCCTACACTCAGAGTATAGTCCTTTGTGAGGTTAGAAATAAAATACCCATCACTACGCAGGGCTATTAGCGCCGGTGACATACCGAGTTGCCCAAGGTCTGTCAGACCAGATTGGAGTTTTATGGTCTTACCGAGATTCTTGCCATTCATAATTTGTAGCAAGCCTGATTGGGTCGCTTGCGAAGTCGATTTCACATCCGGCTGCTGGGGTGAAATGTGCTGTTCTGGAGCAATGTCTTCGTTGCCAGTTAAGGTAAAACCCTCTGCAACAGGGATGTCATCATCACGATATAGCAGGGTGTGTTTACCGACCCGGATGAGGTCATTGTTTTGCAGTAGATGTTTTTGGACCGGCTTATGGTTAACGAACGTGGTGTTGTCATGATCGCCTTGCAGCAAATGCCACTGCTGATCGAGAAAGTTGATTTTGGCATGTTCCGGTTCAACGGCAAGACTGTCGATCTGGACATCTTGACCAACATCGCGGCCGATAGCGATGCTGGCCCCCTCGAGTGGAAGGACCTGGAGTGTTTTCCCTTTAAACGCCAGTGTCAGGGTTGGCATTAATTTTTTTTCCTAAACTGACTACATACGGTTAAGTATAGCGGGACTTTAAAGTACAGGTTTGTGCCACCGGTCACATTGTATTAACCGTCTGTCGAATTACCTGTGATTTCAGTCGTTTCGTCCGGTGTACGGCTATGTATATTCGGGTAAACACGTGCAGTTTTGACGACATTGCCGCTACTTTGAATAATATCAACCGGATGGTCGGCAATTTTCAGGCTGGTGCCGGGCTCAGGGATGGCTTCAAGTTGCTCAAGAATCAGGCCGTTGAGGGTTTTTGGCCCGTCCGTGGGCAACTGCCAGTTGAGCAATTTGTTTAGCTCACGAATGTTTGCTGTGCCATCTACAAGCCAGGTGCCATCATCCTGGGGGTGTACCTCACGGTAGGTATCTGAAGGATCAGTCGTAAACTCCCCGACAATCTCTTCAAGGATGTCTTCCAGTGTCACGAGTCCCTGTAGTTCCCCGTATTCATTTACGACCAGGGCGCTGCGACGTTTGATATGCTGGAAATTCAGCAGTTGTTTATGGAGCTGGGTACCTTCAGGGACGAAATAAGGCTCACGGATCACCTCCATCAGGTTGTCACGATTAAAGTTGCTATCACTTTGCAGTTTTAAAAGTCGACGAAGGTGAACAATGCCAATGACATTGTCGATATCGCCCCTGTAAACGGGTAGCCGGGTATGTTGTGAGTTGTGCAGGAGGTCGATAATTTCATCCCAGTCATCCTCAATATCGATCCCGGCGATTTCACCACGTGGCACCATGATGTCATCGACGGTCACTTGTTCAAGGTCAAGAATACCCAGCAGCATGGCCTGATGTGTATTCGGGATCAGCGCACCGGATTCAAGCACGACCGTGCGTAGCTCATCCTGGGTCAGGTGCATGGAATCTGCATCGTTCGGGTCGATCTTGAGAAGTTTGAAAAGGATATTCGTAAACTGGTTTATCAACCAGACAAATGGATAGCCGGCAAACATCAATGGACGAAGTACGAAACTGGCAGGTAAGGCAAAACGTTCAGGTCGTAACGCAGCGAGTGTTTTCGGGGTCACCTCGGCAAACAGAACCATGATCACCGTGAGTATGAGCGTGGAGGTAATGACACTCAGTTCGCCAAACAGCCGCAGCATGATAACAGCCGCAATCAAGGTAATCATGATATTAACGGCATTGTTGCCAAGCAGGATTAAGCCAATAAGCCGGTCGGGCGTTTCGAGCAGCTTTTGTGCACGCATGGCGCCACGATGTTTGTCATTCGCAAGGTGACGCAGGCGATATCTGTTCAACGACATCAGGCCGGTTTCAGAACCAGAGAAAAAGCCTGATACCAGGATTAGCAGTAGGAATATCAGTAGGAGTAAGTCGAGTGACAGGTCGTTTAACAAGCAGGGAGTGTCCTGTGTGACGGCGGTATGCCGGGGATATTCATAATTGTCTCAATTGGCTGTTGCACATCAACCGAGGATGATTTCAAGCACCAGCTTGCTGCCAAAATATGCCAGTAGCAGGGCAACAAAGCCACCCAGTGTCCAGCGAATGGCTGTGCGGCCACGCCAACCGGCCTTCCAGCGCCCGACAAGCAAGATCGCGAACACGAACCAGGCGACGATCGACAAAATTGATTTATGCACCAGGTGTTGGGCAAAGATATCCTGTAAGAAGATAAAGCCACTCATCAGGGCAAGACTGAGCAGGAAAAAGCCGACGCCGATAATCTGGAACAACAATGATTCCATCACTTGCATTGGCGGCAGGGCACGCATAAACCCGCCCGGGTGTTTGTGACGAAATTGGCGATCCTGGATAGCGAGTAAGACGGCCTGCAGGGCAGCGATCGTAAGCAGGCTGTAGGCAAGCAGGGAAAGGATAATATGCAATTCAATCTGACCAGAACTGTGCGTATTGAGGATAAGCTGTGCACTGAAAAGGTTATCGAGCAGCAATGCCAATGCGGCGATAGGCAAAATCGCGATACCGAGGTTTTCGATAGGTTGGCTGATTGCCGCAATGAGCATGAGCAAGGCAACTAATGCTGTGATCAGGGATGCTGCACTGTAAAACCCAAGGTTGATCCCGGCCGTGGTGAAAACGCTTTGGTAGACGACACCGGCATGCAGGATCACTGCACCGAGACCAAGTGCAATCAGGGCGATTCGGGTGTTGTTTGAGTAGGGTATTCCCACCACGAGTTTTCGTCCTAGTAATACGGTTGTTACCAAGTACAGGGCGATGGAAATAATACTAATTGTAAGTGTATCCATTGATGTTATCGATTCCGTCAATAAGCCATAAAACTAGGGGCGGGGCATAGCCGGATGCCAATTTCTTTGTTAGGCTGAATATCAGGGATAATGGCACATTCAAGCTTTGTATTGAAGGGGCCGTTATATAGAGAAGGAAATTCGCAGATAGATTAAAAAAAACGAATAAAAAACACTGATTTTTCCCAAATATGTGAAAAATTACATTGGCGCGAGCTGCCAGAGTGTCTAAGCTAATAAAATATCTAATTTGAAGGTTTCTCTGAAGGTATGAATCTACGTATTCTGGGGTGTAGTGGAGGTATTAGTGCTGGCTCAGACAGTACTTCCATGTTGATTGATGATGATATCCTTATCGATGCCGGTTCAGGTGTTGGTAACCTGACGCTTGAAGAAATGAGTAATATCAAGCATATCTTTATTACCCATTCTCACCTTGATCATGTCGCCTTTTTACCCCTGCTAATCGACACCATTTTTGACCGTGTTCAGGAACCTGTAATGATTCATGGTCAGGAATCGACCTTGCAGGCCTTGCAGGCCTATATTTTCAACTGGGTGGTATGGCCTGATTTTGCCGAGTTGCCGCGCCCTGAAACGCCAGTTCTGAGTTATGAGACCATGCAGCCGGGAGACGTCTGGAGCAACAATGGCCGTAATGTCGAAATGATCCTGGTTGAGCATATCGTCCCTGCGGTGGGTTACCGGGTTGAAGATGAAACCGGTTCGTTCGCTTTCAGTGGTGATACCAGTACCAATGATTCATTCTGGGCTGCACTCAATGCACACGATAGTCTCGATTTGCTCATAGTTGAGTCAGCCTTCGCCAACCATAATATGTGGTTGAGTAAACTGGCCAAGCACTACTGCCCTGAACTGCTCGCAGAAGACATTCAAAAGCTTAACCATGACCCGCGTGTATATATTACCCACCGCAAACCTGGCGAAGAGGCACGGATCCTTGATGAGTGCCTACAGCTCATGCCAGAGCGGGATATCCAGGGACTCAACGGCGGCGAGATTTTTCAGTTATAATCCTGCCTTTGACACTGGCCATACTGGCCAGGTGTAGTGATTTCTAGCCCGGACTACCCGATATGTTTGATACCCTCAGTGAACGCCTGTCGAAAACCATCAAGAACCTGCGTGGCCAGGGGCGTCTCAGTGAAGACAATATAAAAGATGCCCTGCGCGATGTGCGCATGGCACTGCTTGAAGCCGATGTCGCCCTGCCTGTCGTAAAGGGTTTTATTGATCGGATACGCGAACGCGCAGTTGGCCAGGAGGTCATGCAGAGCCTGACCCCGGGGCAGGCGCTGATCAAGGTCGTCAACGATGAGCTCGTCCATGTCATGGGTGATGCCAATGAATCCCTGGACCTGCATGCCACGCCCCCGGCCGTTATTCTCATGGCAGGCCTGCAAGGCGCGGGTAAGACCACCAGTGTCGCCAAGCTGGCACGTAACCTGATTGAGCAGCACAAGAAAAAAGTACTCGTGGCCAGTGCCGATATCTATCGTCCAGCCGCGATTAAACAGCTTGAGACCTTGGCCGGTGAGGTCAACGCCGAATTTTTCCCAAGCAGTACTGAACAGAACCCGGTCGATATTGCCAATGGCGCAATTGACCAGGCGAAAAAGCATTTTATAGACGTCGTTATTATCGATACCGCGGGCCGTCTGCACATCGATGCGGACATGATGGACGAAATCAAGGCCCTGCATAGTGCGATAAACCCGGTAGAGACCCTGTTCGTGGTCGACAGCATGACCGGTCAGGATGCGGCCAATACGGCCCGCGCATTTGACGAAGCGCTGCCACTGACCGGTGTCATCCTGACCAAGGCTGACGGTGACGCACGTGGCGGGGCAGCCCTCTCTGTCCGCGAGATTACCGGCAAGCCTATCAAGTTCCTCGGGGTTGGTGAGAAGACCACCGCACTGGAAGCCTTCCACCCTGACCGGGTTGCATCGCGTATCCTCGGTATGGGCGACATGATGAGCCTCATCGAGGAGGTGCAGCAAAAGGTCGATCATAAGGAAGCCGAGAAACTCGCCAAAAAGCTCAAAAAAGGTAAGGGTTTTGACCTTGGTGATTTCAGGGACCAACTGCGCCAGATGCAGAACATGGGTGGTCTGACCAGCATGATGGACAAACTGCCAGGCATGGGTGACCTGCCCGCCAACGTCAAAGACCAGGTTAATGATCGGGATATGCTACGCCTTGGCGCAATCATCGATTCCATGACGCCGGGTGAGCGTCAGCGCCCCGATATCATCAAGGGCTCCCGTAAAAAGCGCATTGCAGCAGGATCGGGCACCCAGGTGCAGGATGTGAACCGTCTGCTCAAGCAGTTTAAACAAATGCAGAAGATGATGAAAAAGATGAAGGGTGGTGGTATGAAAAAGCTCATGCGTGGCCTGCCAGGCATGGGGAAAATGCCGTTCCCGGGCGCCTGATCTGAGCCAAATTACACAATAACCTTTTAATTATGAGGTTATTTGTGAAATAAGCTAGCCAGATCAGTGATTCATTTGCATCCAGGTCTTTCTTTTTACAGAAATTAGCGTAAAATGCAGCGATTTTTCGGGGTCGATTAAGTCGGCCCCGTTGTTATTTTATTGTGTCGGCCTTTGGGCTGATAATGGGCTGACAATTTCACAGAGGTTTAACCGACTTATGGTCACCATACGTTTATCACGCGGCGGTTCAAAGAAGCGTCCTTTTTACCACATTGTTGCTACTGACAGCCGTAACCGCCGTGACGGTCGTTACCTCGAGCGCCTGGGTTACTTCAACCCTGTTACACGTAGCGATAACGAAACACGTTTGAACATCAACACTGATCGCGTTGATCACTGGGTAAAGCTCGGTGCGCAGACGTCTCCTCGTGTTGCCAAGTTACTGAAGGAACAAGCTGCTGCCTGATTGCAGTTTGATCTGTTGAGTACGCCCTCATGAGCGACAAGATCGTTGTGGGGAAAATCGCCGGGTTGTTTGGCGTGCACGGCTGGTGCAAGATTTTTTCTCACACCTCGCCGCGGAAGAATATTTTGCAATACTCACCCTGGTACCTGAAGCGTGAAGGCCAGTGGCAAGCTTACAAGCTGAAACAGGGCCGGCCGCAGGGCAAGGGACTTGTTGCACAGTTGGAAGGGATTGATGATCGGGATGTTGCCGCAACATTAGTTGGCAGTGAGATCGCAATCAAGCCAGAGCAGTTACCGCAGCTGCAACAAGGCGAGTATTACTGGTCTGATTTAATCGGACTCGAAGTTGAGACGGTTACCGGTACCTCGTTGGGGAAAGTAACGTCAATGATGGAAACAGGTGCAAACGATGTCATCGTGGTAAACGGTGAACGCGAACGACTGATTCCATTTGTGCAGCCGGATGTCGTAGTTGAAGTAGACATTGAGGCAGGCATGATGAAGGTCGACTGGGATGCAGAGTTTTAACGTGTCGGAGTCAGAACAAACATCATGCAAGCACGTCGCCGTGGTGACCTTGTTCCCGGAGATGCTGCAGTCAGTCACACAGTTTGGTGTAACAGGACGCGCATTGAAATCGGGCATGGTGGGGCTGAGTACCCATAACCCACGGCAGCATGCGAAGGACAAGCATCAAACTGTTGATGATCGTCCATATGGTGGTGGCCCGGGCATGTTGATGCAGGTGCAACCGCTGCGCGACGCGATACATGAAGCGCGCGACCAGTGCACTGAAAAGTTTAGTAGTAAGCCCTACGTGGTGTACATGTCGCCGCAGGGCAAGCGACTCGACCAGTCCGGCGTAGCCGAGCTGGCACAACATGAAAATATCGTGTTGGTGGCGGGGCGCTACGAAGGTATTGATGAACGGCTTATTGAGCGTGAGATCGATGCAGAAGTTTCAATCGGTGATTACGTTCTGAGCGGGGGAGAACTCGCGGCAGCCGTTATCATCGATGCAGTGGTCAGGACACTGCCAGGTGCACTCGGTGACGAGGCATCGGCCGAGCAAGATTCATTTATGAATGGTTTGCTTGATCACCCGCACTACACGCGGCCGGAAGAAATCGACGGTCAGACTGTGCCGGGAGTGTTACTGAGTGGCGACCATGCGGCAATTGCACGCTGGCGCATGCAGCAGTCATTGGGAAGGACGTGGCAACGTCGACCTGACTTACTGGAACAGGCAGATTTGGATGAACAGCAGCAACAGTTACTTGATGAGTATATTGCAGCGTTTAAAGAGCAGGATTAAATTTAGAATCGTGTCGGGTGGAGCAGCATTCGGACAGGTATTAACCAGGAGTACGTCATGAGCAAGATTATTGATCAAATTGAGAGCGAACAACTGAAATCAGACATACCGGAATTTGGCCCGGGTGATACTGTAGTTGTGAATGTAAAAGTTAAGGAAGGCGAACGTGAACGTATCCAGGCCTACGAAGGTGTTGTGATTGCAGTCCGTAACCGCGGTCTGAACTCTGCCTTTACTGTTCGCAAGATTTCACACGGTGAAGGTGTTGAGCGTGTATTCCAGACACACAGCAAGACCATCGACAGTGTTGTTGTGAAGCGTCGCGGTGATGTCCGCCAGGCCAAACTTTACTACTTGCGCGAGCGCACTGGTAAGTCTGCCCGTATCAAGGAAAAGCTCTAAGTCGATTTGTATGCGCATGCGTGACTGTAAGTTTGTCACTCGTCTTGCGCAGACAACCCGTACTTGTACACGGCGCCTGTTGGCGCCGTGTTTGTTTGTGCTGCTGAGTCTGAATGCAGTCACTGTTTCTGCAGAAAGCCAGAACCCAGATCCTCTCACTGCGATAATTCATCTTGCTAAACAGGGTGCCGCTGAACTTGCCCTGCAACAACTCGAGCAACAACAACCTGCACCACTGGATAAGCCTGACGACTGGTTACGTTGGGAGCGTCAACGCATCGAATTGTACCGGCAGTCTGCTGCCTGGCAGACACTCATTAACCGGATAGAAGAGCAGCAACCGTATATTGAAGAGGAATATAGGGCCTGGTTCGTCACCCAGCAGGCAGAGGCAATGCTTGCACTTGGCGAAGGGAGTAAGGCGCGCTCAATACTACAGCGCCTGGTCTGGTTACATGATGGTGATCTGGATAATAAAGCTTTGTCACTATGGCGCCGTCATATCATTCGAAGTTACCTGCTGGATAACAAAACCAGTGATGCGCACAGTGCAATGTTGCGTCATGAACATGACTACCCAAAAAGTAAGACTGAGAATCATACCTTGCTGCGTGCACGTGTTTTACTGGTAGCAGAAAGGCCACTCGATGCTGCTGAATTGCTTAAAAATGAGAAGGGCATAGATGCACAAACTGTTTACCTGCTTTCTGCCTTGCGCAGTGCAAGATTACCCGCTAAACAGGTCATTAAAAAAACACGTTCGTTACTGAAAAAGAAAAAAGCACCAGCACTGCTGCGCGCACGTTTATTCAACGTGCTTGCCGAGGCAAGTAAAGTAGAAGATGACAGGGTAGGACAGATAACAGCACTTGAAAAGATGTTGTCACTGACGCGTGTTAAACAGCTTGATGATGGTTTGTTCAGATTTTCCGGGGAACAACTTTGGCAGGCATACCATGAATACGGGCAAATAATCGGTAACCAGAAACAGTTATTACTCGGCGATGACCAGAGCTGGTTCAGTGCAGCAGACAAGCTCAAGAAAAACGTGATTCAACAGCGTAGTTTATACGGGTTTCTTGGCAAAGATTCACGTGATACGGCGAACCGTGCACGCGCAAATGAGTGGTTGGTAAATTCACTGCGAAATGAAAAAAATGGCGTCGAGATAGTCAGGCACCTTTATTTAAAGGAAGCTACCGCCCAAAACACCATGCCAGCTATCGCCCGATATAGCTTGTTGGAAAAGGCATTAAAAGAATCAGATATTACACTTGCCTCCCGCTTGATGGCAGGTTTATCACAAGCCCCCAAGGGTATTGATAAGTTGCAATGGGAGTTACGACGGGCACGCGTATTTGTCATGGCGAGTAAGCCAGATGAAGCCGTGCAGGTATTGGACAATATCATTACGAATTCGAAGCTGGATAACGGTAAAGCGCTTGATAGACTCATGCAGGTCTTGTTTGACCTGCAAACAATCGAAGCACACGACCAGGTATACAGGTTATTTGAAAAGATGCTGGGCAAGATTGAGCTGCCTCAGTTTCGTCGCGAGTTATACTACTGGATGGCTGATTCGCGAAAGGCACAAAGTCGTCATGCAGATGCAGCTGTCCTTTATTTGAAATCTGCGGAGTCAAACATTGGTAAACAGCCAGACTTATGGGCGCAGTCGGCGCTCTACCAGGCAGCAGAATCACTTGCCAATGCCGCGTTAACTGAAGATGCCCGCCGTATCTATGAAAAATTGTTACGTCTGACCAAGGATCCTTCACGGCGGGCACAGTTGCAGCGACGTATTCAACAATTATGGTTGCAGCAATCGAAAGGCGGGAATAAAGTATAGGCATGACAGGTACTGCACAACGTTATACCGCTATTATCGACAGCCCTTGTGGGCGACTCGGTATCGCTGACAATAACGAGGTGGTTACCGGTATACACTTCCTGGATGATTTTGCACCATGCCAGTCGCCATTATCCAGACTCGCTGATCAGACCGTACGACAACTTGAGACGTTCTTTTCTGATCCTCAATTTGAGTTTGATCTACCTTTGATCGAATCATCGACATCATTTCAACAACGTGCGCGTAATGCTCTGCGTGCTATCCCAGTGGGCGAAACAGTAAGCTATGGAAAACTGGCGGCTTCGATGTCGAGCAGTGCACGCGCTGTTGCGGGTGCCTGTCGACGCAACCCGGTGCCAATCATTGTTCCATGTCATCGGGTAATTGCAAGTAATGGTATGGGTGGTTTCTCAGGTTCAGTAGATGGCAAGCCACTGCGGATAAAGCGTTGGTTACTGGAACATGAGCATGCCTGTTAAACCAGACTACAGTGACATCGAGCTGTTTCTTGATGCATTGTGGATGGAGCGTGGGCTTAGCGAGAATACATTGACGGCCTACCGCAGTGATTTGCAAAAACTCACAGATACACTTGCGAAACAAAATATCACTCTCAGTAGCGCAAGACGTGAAGACCTGCTTAACTACCTTGCCGACAAGGCAAAACAAGGTGCGCATGCGCGTACTACTGCACGCATGTTATCCAGCATACGCCGTTTTTATCAATACCAGATCCGTGAAGGCTACCTGAAAGATGATCCAAGTGCGCAGATTGATGCGCCCAAGGTCGCACCTGCATTACCAAAATTGATGACGGAAGATGAAGTTAATGACCTGCTTGATGCGCCGGACTGTGAGACTAAGCTGGGGCTACGCGATCGCACTATGCTGGAATTGCTATATGCAAGTGGATTACGGGTTAGTGAACTTATCAACCTTGAGATGTCACAGATCAATTCACAACAAGGAATTGTTAGGGTGACGGGCAAGGGTGGTAAAGAACGGCTTGTGCCGTTGGGTGAGGAAGCATTAAGCTGGCTGGATAGTTACTTGCGTGAGGCACGACCAGATATTGTCAAGGGGCGACCTGTCGATGCACTGTTTCCTACTAATCGTGGTGCAGGTATGACACGCCAGGCATTCTGGCAACTCATCAAGCGCTATGCCAACCAGGCACAAATTAAAAAAGAACTCTCACCCCATACACTCAGGCATGCATTTGCTACGCACCTGATAAACCACGGTGCCGATCTGCGAGTCGTACAGCTATTGCTTGGTCACAGTAACCTCTCAACTACTCAAATATATACGCATGTTGCGCGTGAACGCCTCAAATCATTGCATGCTGTGCATCATCCCAGGGGATAATCAACAGCAAGCAATGTATATTTTATTACAATGTCATAATCGCTTGAAATGAGCAGAAGAAGGTTATGAATATTTCTATGTGATGACCAGCTTTAGGTTTTCCTTGTTAATGTATTCCTGAATTTTGTCACTGAGCCTGATTTATGACATTTGCAGTTGGCGTATACAAGCCGCTAGAATCTTTCTTATAGATATCACTCCTGGATAAAAACGTGCCCAATTGGATCGTACTCCTACTCATTTTTATCGAAGGCTTTGTTAGTATTTCGATTGAAATCCTGACGCTGCGACAGATCACCCCTTTTGTGGGAAATACGATCGTAATTACGACAACAGTTATTGGTTTCTTCCTGCTTGCCCTTGCGTTTGGTTACATGCGTGGTGGGCAACGTCACGGTGCAGGTCTTCGACAAATGGTGAATAATTTTGTTATAGCATCGCTGTTCGCAGGCGTTGGCCTATCTTACCTTTTTATTGAAATGACATTTCAAAGCCTTGCTGCTGTAGGTTTGCCTGGTTATGTGACCCTGGTGATCTACCTGATACTCATTACATCACCTGCTGTTTACTTGCTTGGCCAGACAATCCCGCTAGCGACGCGGCTTTTTAAGTCTGGTGGTGTATCACAGATAAGCGGGCGGGTACTTTTTCTTAGCACCATAGGTTCATTTGTTGGCGCTATTGGCACGGCGGCAATCCTGTTTATGACTATCGGGGTTGCGCATACGGTTTTTATTACATTCTCTGCATTAATAGTTTGTGCATTGATTATTGAGGCGAAGACAGCACAGCGAGTGCAAGTATTCATAACCTTGTTTGTTGGTATGCTGGCGATTTACATTATCAATGTCGATCATGAAAACTCGCGTTTTATTTCATCGAATGCCTATGCGTATGTTGAGATAGATTCTTTTCATGACGAGGAATATGGTGGTACAACGAAAGAGTTCAGGCTGGATAATAATCAAACATCTCTACGACGTCAGGATAATACCGGTTATGCGTATATCGAGTTGATGAAAAAGATTATGTTTGAGGATCTTCAGCTTCGTAATAACAATATCCTGTCACTCGGTTCGGGTGGTTTTTCACTTACGGCGCAGAGTGCTTATGGAAACACGGTCACCTATGTGGACATTAACCCGGAACTTGATGATGTAGCCTTGCAAGGTTTCCAGGACAGGATTAACGGTGTTGTGGTGACGCAGGATGCACGCCAGTATCTACGCGAACACCCAGGTGAGTTCGATGCAATCGTAATGGATGTGTTTTCAAAGAAATACAGCATCCCGGAACACCTGGTAACGATTGAGGCGATGACGGATCTAAAATCAGCCGTGCGTCCAGGTGGTTTTGTATTGATGAATGTTGTTATGGATAGCTATTTTCGTGATACATACTCGAGACGTATCCTCAGTACGGTTAATACTGTTTTTGGCCCCTGTTCTGTAATCCCGTTACACCTGAAAGATAATGTCGATACCAACAATATTATTGTCTGCAGAGTGAAAAAAACCTTTGCTATTGAATCAGCACCTGGTTACTACACGGACAATCATAATCAATCGAGTATCGACATGTTTAATCGATAGTGAGAGGATATCGACCATGGTGGGAAGGGGTTTTATATGAAACTAGCCTGTGTCATGTTTTTGCCATTAATGCTGTCTATACTCAGCGCATGTACAACTGTGAAGTCTGTCAGGGAAGAGACGAATTACATTGAGTGTACCGATCCACGCCCACAAATTTGTACGCGTGAATACCGACCAGTCTGTGCGCGAGTAGATACGCGCGTGCGCTGCGTTACAACTCCTTGTCCTTCAACTCGATTAAAGACATATGGCAATGCCTGTTCTGCCTGTGGTGATAAGAAGGTCTATGGGTATATTCCGGGAGAGTGTCAAAAGGATCCCGCTTTGAAGTAAGTTGACTTGCCTAAGAACATCGTGACTTGCTACATTAGACATAAACCCTATCAACATACAGGTCACTATGCGCCATTCAGGATCTCTACATACGGATAAACCCGTCGCGTTACTGTTGATTGTCGGGGTGTTGGTCGTTAGCCTGTTCCTGCAAAATGCATTTTCCCTGAAACAAGCTTTAGTATTCTTGATCGGCATCGGTCTTGGTGTGACATTATTGCATGCTGCATTCGGTTTCAGTGGCAGCTGGCGCACCTTGGTACGTGAACGACGTGGCAGTGGCGTGCGTGCCCAGGTGTTGTTGCTTGCCCTGACATCCATCCTGTTCTTCCCGATATTGGGCAAGGCCTTTCCCGAGCTTGCTGCCAGTGCAGCCGTTGCGCCAGTCGGTGTGTCCGTGCTGGTTGGTGCATTCATCTTCGGACTGGGTATGCAGCTGGGCGGTGGCTGTGGCTCGGGTACATTGTTTACGGTAGGGGGTGGTCATGTACGTATGCTTATCGTGCTGGCATTTTTTATAGTCGGTGCGACGGTCGGTACAGCGCATTTGCCGACATGGCTGGCACTCCCTAGTATGGGTAAGATTTCACTGATTAATGAATTGGGCTGGGCGCAAGCGCTGTTGGGTCAACTGGTGATGCTTGCGGTGCTGTATGGCGTGCTTAAATTGTTTGAGCAACGCAGTCACGGTGATGTCAGAAGCTTATCGGATCAAAGTTCATCAACATTTACTGATCGGGTTATCTTCGGCCCCTGGTCGTTGTGGTGGGCAATTATTGCACTTGCCGGGTTGAACCTGGCAACGCTTTTGATTGCAGGTCACCCGTGGACGATTACCTTCGCCTTTGGCCTGTGGGGGACAAAGTTGTGGGCTGCATTGGGTGGAGATATCAGTAGCTGGACGTTTTGGCAGGGGGGATACGCGGCGAACGCGCTGAATAGCAGTGTATTGGCGGATACAACGACGTTGATGGATTTTGGTATTATCCTTGGTGCGATGCTCGCCGCTGCACTTGCAGGAACATTTGCCCCGGACAGTAAGATCGATCGCGCAGGCTTTATTACTGCAGTGCTCGGTGGCTTGTTAATGGGTTATGGTGCACGCCTGGCATTTGGTTGCAATATCGGTGGACTTGTCGCTGGAATTTCATCGGGTAGCATGCATGGCTGGCTCTGGCTGGTGGCCGGTTTTGCTGGTACGCTGGTGGGTATCTGGTTACGTATTGTCTTTAAAATAGATAAACCGATTGGAGCCTGAGCATGGAGCACAAATACAATCGCTGGATAATGGGAACGGCAGTCGGTGTCGCAGCAATTGCAGCCGCAGTCGATCATACTCGTCATAGCCTGCCGACCCCGCAGGCCAATGATATTGTTGTCATTGAAGATGATTCCGATGACTCGCCGTGCTCACTTGATACTTCTCCTTGTAGCCTCGACTGACCATGTCCATCGCTGTAGTGGCCACGGATATGCTGGCCTTGCTTGAGGCCTTCTCGAAAAAAAAATCAAACGCTGTACTCGATGTCCTTGCTGGTGAGACCCCAAAACAGGATGAAAAATTTCCTGAAGGAGAGTTACACTTTCCGGGTACAGGCTGGCGTGGCTTTTACCATTGCCACGATGGGCCCGGTAAGGACAGTCGTGAGCACGGTCACTTTCACCTGTTCGTAGAGGTGACAGACGATCAGACAATGGAGCCGGCCTGGAGTCACCTGGCAGGGCTTTCAATCGACTACGCGGGCCAACCGATCGAGTGGTTTACCGTGAACAATTGGGTAACAGGTGGGAAGTGGCTGCCAGCAGATGAATTGCGCCACTTTATGGATAACATTACCAGGAACAGTGCACAGTCCCTGAGTGAGCAGTGGTTATTATGTATGCTTTCGTTATACACCGACAGCCTGGCTCAACTCCTGATAGAGCGTGACAGGGTGTTGATCCAGATCAATGCCGATTCTACGCTGGCTGATAGTCTGTTAAACAAGGACATCTACATGTTGAGTCATCAGCCTGTCGATCTGGAGCAAAAACTGGTTTCAGTTATGGAAGACACGGTAAACCACGAAGAGAGTACACTATGAATATTAAACACCTGGTTACGACAGTCCTATTATTCTTGTTTAGCTCGATGACCACGGCGAGCAGCTTGCCTGGACCGCTCATCGATAGCGACTGGCTTGCGGACAATAAGGACAAGCTTGTGATCCTCGATGTGCGTAAAGATGTGAAAAGTTTTTCCGCCAAGCCGGTCTACAAGAAAGATAAAAAAACGGGCAAGCTGAAGTTGAAAAGGGTTGGTGGGCATGTGCCGGGTGCTGCCCTGGTTAATTACAAGAAGATCAGGGGTAAACGCCACATAGATGGTCAGGTTGTGACGCGCATGATACTTGCCAAAAGAGATTTCGAAAAACTCATGCAAGATGCCGGACTCAATAAGGGCAGTACGGCAGTGATAGTCAGCAAAGGAGAGAATGCCGGTGATATGACAATCGCAACCCGTTTGTACTGGCAACTTAAGTATTATGGCCACTCCAATATGGCTATTCTTGATGGTGGCATGGCGCAATGGCTTAAGGATGGCCATAAGTTTACTACTGAGAAACAAGGTGTTGTCAGGGGGGATTGGGTCGCTACCACGGAGGATAAGACGGTTCTGGCAACAAGTCATGATGTCGCTGCGGCTGTAAAAGATAAGAACACACAATTGGTGGATGCACGGGCCCTGAACCAATACCTGGGGACATTTAATAAATCATATGTCTATGCAAAAGGGCATATTCCAACAGCCAAGACATATCCTACTGAATTGTTAACCTATCCGAAGGCCCCGGCACGATTTACTTCGATTACAGACCTGCAGACCCTGGCATCGGAACTGGGTTTTGATACCAGCAAACCGACTATAACCTACTGTAATAGTGGTCACCTGGGTTCAGGTGCATGGTTTGTTATGAGTGAGTTGATGGGTAACAAGAATGCGAAACTCTACGATGGCTCAATGCATCAGTGGACACTCGAAAAACGCCCAACCAGTGCATTGAAAATGGAGTAGTTCGTGTTGAATAGTCGTTAAGAAAGGGCTGCCTTGAGGCAGCCTTTTTTAATTCTGGTCCATATATTTGAACTAATTCAGGGTATACTACTCGAATATTTACAGGCTTAAAAAGGGTGAGCTATGCCTTCTTTTGACGTGGTATCTGAAGTAGACAAACACGAATTGAAAAATGCCGTTGACCAGGCAAACCGGGAAGTGGCGAATCGTTTTGACTTCAAGGGCAGTAATTCCAGCTTCGAACTCGGTGAAGGTGAGATCAAGCTAAATAGCGACAGCAAGTTTCGTATTGAACAAATGCACTCAATGCTTGGCGAGAAACTGACCAAGCGTGGGATTGATATTATGTGTATGGAAAAGGGTGATATTCATGAAGCCCTGAACAGCGCCAAACAATCAATCCGCTTACTTGAGGGACTTGATAAAGAACTGGCAAAGAAGGTTGTTAAGCAAATAAAAGACAGCAAACTCAAGGTGCAGGCTGCTATACAGGGTGAACAGGTACGCGTAACAGGTAAAAAACGTGATGATCTGCAAAGTGTCATGGCTCTGTTACGGGATGCGAAGTTAGATATCCCTCTGCAATTCAATAACTTCAGAGATTAGGTTTTCCGGGTATTAAAGAATGAAAATGTTATACAAGATACTGGCCGTGTTGATGGCTATCACGATTTCAGGGCTGGCGACAGCTGCAGATAAAGGCACTCGTGCACTGGAAGACATGCTGCAGAAAACACTGCCTGAAGGTACGTTGTACACGATTGATGAAACCGTTGTACCGGGCCTTTACCAGGTTAATTTCCAGAATACATTTATTTACTTGTCCGCAGACGGTAAACATGCGTTTAAGGGCGATATAATAAAAATTTCAAGTAATGAGAACTTGACTGAATCGAAGCGTGCACAAAACAGGAAAAAAACGCTCGATACTATAAGTGAAGAAGATATGATTACCTATCCAGTAAGTAGTAAAAAGAATACGCTGACAATCTTTACTGATATCGACTGTGGTTACTGTCGGAAACTACATGCTGAAATGCCCGAATATAACAAGCGTGGTATAGGGATTAGGTACGTATTTTTACCCAGGGCGGGGATAGGTTCGGGATCGTATGACAAGGCAGTATCGGTTTGGTGCTCAAAAGACAGGCGTAAGGCCCTTGATGATGCCAAGGCAAATGTTAAAGTTGAAAACAAGGATTGTAAAAACCCTGTAATGAAACACATGCGAGTGGCGGAAATGCTCGGTGTGAACTCAACACCGACAATGTTTTTGGAAGACGGTACAGTATTACCCGGTTATATTCCCGCACCACAACTTGAAGGCATTCTTGCTCAGCATAAAGTGCTTGCAAACCGCCGCTAGTATTCGTTGTTAACATCAATATTAATAAGCTGGTTGGTATGCGTGTATAACAGGCATGCTCTGACAGGGAGGTCAGGCCAGAGTTTCTCAACACCCCGGACATATAGCCCGAGTTGATGACGGTATTTCTCTTGTAGTGCCTGTGACTGCTCACGGTCGGTCTTATAATCCACAACCATAACGTGATCAGCATATCTCACCAGTCGATCGATAATTCCATCTATACGCTGAGAAGAGGGGGCTAAATAACTTATGGGTATCTCGTTCCATGCTTGTTCATAATGCTCAGGGTTAAAGAGGGACTTGTTATCTTTAGCAGCCATGACTCTTTCTGCTTCAACGCGGTAGTTAGCAAGTTCACTGGCAAGCGGACCGTCACCAAACTCTGAGACAAGTGTATTAAAGGCTGCATCGCGATCAATGCCGGGTGTATTTAACAGCTCAAGCAGGCGATGAATAATACTGCCTCGCAGTTTCCCATATGTATTATTATCAATTTCTTCACTGGGTAAGAACTCTACCTGGCTTGGCGTGAGCTGTTCATCTACCTTGATAATCTCATGGGGAAGCAGGAGATGCGCCGGCAATGTTGCAGGTGTATGACTGGATGCTTTGTTATCAAATGTATCTGCTTCTGCGCTGGCAGTAAATGTGTGTGTGAACAGCCCCTGTTCATCGAGTAATTCCAGCTCATCAAGACGATCTTTTACCATTCCATACCAGCCATGGTTTTTGGTACGTGGTTCACTGGCACTGATATAGAGGTACTGACGGGCACGGGTAATGGCAACATATAACAGGTTGGCATCTTCGCGCTGATCTTTTATAGCCTGCTGTTCCAGGGCAAGCAGGGTTTTCTTATCACGTCCTTTTGATGGTGGTACCAGCTGCAATGTTCGAGGAGCAAGATCACCACTTGGCCAGTCGACAAACGTAGCGTAACTCTTTCTATCAGTACTCATGGTCGCCGAGTCAGCGATAAATACGATCGGTGCCTCGAGCCCTTTTGCGCTGTGGACAGTCATGATTTCAACACGATCGTGTCCTGATTCATTGTTTGCCTGGTCAGGTCCTTCACGATCATGTTTACGCCATGTTGCAAGCCTAGTTCTGAATTGTGCCAGGCTCGGGTAACGCCCACTGTCGATTTCAAGCGCTAACTCGATGAATCTGCGCAGGTTGGCCGTGACACGGTGACGAAGATGGCGGGGGAAACCTTGTTTAAATCGTGCCAGTACATCGCCCTGTTTATATATATGATCGAGAAGATCGTGTACGGGGAGTGTGCCAGCCAGTTCATGCCAGGATACTAACAGGTGTTGTGCACGTAAAAGCGCAGGACTGTGATCGTCGTGTATCGCCTGCAAATTCATAAACCAGTTAGTCTTGCTGCGGTTACCATGGCAGGACAGTGCAACAAGATCTTCTTCACTGCAGGAGAACAAAGGGCTACGTAGGACACGTGCCAGTGCCAGGTTATCGTACGGGGTGTTAAGTGTATCAAGTAGTGCAAGCATATCCTGCAACTCGGCGGTTTCGAGTAACGTGCCGGGTGCGCTTCCGGAATATGGGATTTCAGCGCTTTGCAGGGCCTGTTCGATATCTTTGATGTGGGTACGGCGTCCGAGCAGGATCATGATGTCGCCATAATTGGCAGGCCGTTGTTTTCCGTCCTCGATAACTGGCTCTTCTTCATCAATAATACTGCGTATGCGCGCAGCGATCTGCGCTGCTTCTCGCGTGTAGGGGCGTGAAGCCTCGCTACGTGGGGTCGTGAGTGGATTCCGTAACCCAACATGCTCAGTTGATGGTTCTTTCTCCCTGAACACCATCGGCAGAAATTCAACGCGGCCGGGTAGGGCGTGTTGATGTGTATCATGGGGCTTGAAATCATCAAGATGGTGATGGAGCGTACCCGCACTAAACAGGTGATTAACAAAATCGATAATGGCTGGCGACGAACGCCACGAAATATTAAGCGGTGCCTGTTGTGCTGAGAGGTGTTCAGCTAGCCAGCTACGTGCATAACTGAATAGTTGCGCATCGGCACGGCGAAAGCTGTAGATGGATTGTTTGGCATCACCGACAAGAAATACCGAGCGGTCTCGCTCAGACTCACCTGATGCGAGTTCTTCAAGTAATGGCAGTAACATTCGCCACTGCGTCGGGTTTGTATCCTGGAATTCATCGACGAGGAAGTGGTTGATGCGTTGATCCATTTTGTACTGGATCCAGTGTGCATGGTAGGCCGTGTTCAAGAGTTGGCAAGCCTGCCACTCAAGGTCGGTGAAGTCGAGTTGTCGCTGGCGCAGCTTTAGCTGTTGGTAATAATGCAGGTAACGGTGACCGGCATTTAGCCAGGCAATATTGTCATGATAGCTCTCCTGTCGAGCAATCATATCCTCAATATCTTCACAGGCGGTATGCATAATAGCCTGGATTTCAAAGATGCGGTCGTAGTTTTCCTGGCCAATTTTTTTTAGCAAAGGCTGACTGGCCAGCTTTCGTGGCTCGCCTTTTTGTGTCGAAAATACAAGCTTGATAGCAGTAACAGTCGCAGGAGAAGGTGTTTCATCGGCTAACGCTTCATCAAGGGCGTTTTTAATATCGACGTGCTTTTTAATATCGTGCATGATGATGAGCGAAGCAAACTCCAGCAACATGTCGCGGTACCGGGTTATCCAGGCTGTAAAGTCGGGTTGTTCGCCAGGCGTGATTTCAAAATAATCGACCAGTTTTTGACTGGCAAAACCAACAGGGTCGTCTTGTCCCTGCACGTAAGACCACCAGTCACTACGGTGGTTAAGAAAACTTTTTAGTGCAGTTTGTGTGCTGTGCAGACCATTACAACTCTGGAAAAGGCGATCAAGGTAGCTGGCAAGCTCACCTTCCGGTGATTGGGTCGCTTCTGCGAACAGGGCATCCCATGCCTCGGTTTCTGCAAGTGCTGTTTTTTCAATAAGTTCGAAGCCGGCAGGGATGTCAGCCTCGAGGGCGAAGCGCCGCAGCAATTGTTGTGCAAAGGCATGGAAGGTCGTGATATTTACTTGCTGTGGGTATCTGAGCAGGCGTTCATACAGATGTATCGCTGTTGCACGTGTATCATCATTTGCTGTGATGCCAATCTCTTCCAGCGCACCTGTCAGATCCGCATGTTCCATTAAACTGAGCTCACGAAGACGTGCGAGCAGGCGTGTTTGCATTTCCGAAGCAGCCTTACGCGTAAAGGTGATTGCCAGGATACTGTCGGGTTCGGCACCTTTTATTAGTAAGTGTAAGAGCCGTGAAATGAGTAACCATGTCTTGCCACTGCCTGCAGAGGCCTGCACTGTGATGTTATTGCTGGGATCACAGGTTTGTTGTGTCAAACTGGTCACGATGGCTCACCCGTTCCTGGTTCGGATGCATCGCGCCGGCACAGGCCATCGATTTCACAATATTTACAAGCCTTACTATCACCCCATGCGTGTAAATCGGCCTGTTGCTGCAGCTCGGTGAGCAGTGTTTCAAGTCGTATAGACTGGGCGGACACAAGTTCGTCAAGTGCATCCCCTTCGAGATAACCCTTGGTTTCGACTTTGTTGCCATCGAGCTTTAAATACTCGATGCGTTTGACAGGTTTATCAGTAATCAGTGCATAAAATGGTAATTGTACGGCCTCACCTTCGACGATATCTTTGCCAGTCGGGATACTGCCTGTCTTGTAGTCAACAATTGCCAGCTCAGCGTCGTGTTGATCAATACGGTCAACAAATCCATGTAGGGAATGGTCAAGAAATGGTTGTTCACAATGTTGTTCTGTCGCGCTTATTTGCCATCGTGTCGCACGTTGAACCTGCCAGTTGATATAGGCCGGGATCAGGTTCTGCCAACGGCGTAGCCAGCCACGATGGAGGAAATTATCTTCCAGTTCACGTGAAAACACGGCATGTGAGATCTCAAACAGGCATTCGATAGCACTTTTACGGTTTGTATCGCTTATTGTTGATAAAAACGGACCGGGCAGATCGGGGATGTCGGTATGGAATGCCTCGAGGCAGCGGTGTACCCGGTTTCCGTAATCACTCTTTTCAAGTACCTCACGCACTTCATCACTGGCCTGGATATGCAGGCAGCGCGCCATGAAAAACTTATAGGGGCAATCTACCAGTTGCTGGTAGGCACTGGCAGAAAGGCGGCTGGGTAATAATTCCGGGCGACTAGGCGTTGCTGTATAGGCACGTGTTATGGTGACGGGTACGCAGGTATCGGTTTCAACATAACCTTGGTAGCCACTTGCAAGCCACTGTTTGAGGGATTCATGCTCGAGACGATCCTGCCATGCTATGTCATGGTAATGGCGAATAACTTCCAGCCAGGGACTGGGTAAAACTTCACTGTCGTTTTCATTACGGTGATAACTCATCAGGATATCGTCAGCGGATTCCAGCATGCAACGAAAGCGATGGAACTGCTGCGTGGCGTGTTGCCGCTTGCCAGGTAGACCAAGTGCCTGTCGTACCGCGTCATTAAAGAATGCATGGGGTGATGTGCGAGCGGGCAGATGTTCACTGTCGGCTGCGGCAATAACAATTGCATCAAAACGCGAAAGATCACTGTTACCTGGATCCAGTAAGTGGACAGGTGAAGAGGTTAAGGCGGGTCGGAAGGTGGCGCGCTCGAGTGTACGACCAAGCCAGCCCCTGAATTCCACCCAGTTCATTGTAAAGTTGTTATCAGCCAGGTTAACGCTTAATGAATCGAACTCGGCAAGAATGGCCTGTCCCGCTGCATCAGTTTCAAAACTGCTGTACATACCAAGTGTTTGCATACCTAGCATTAACTTTTCCAGGTACTCGATGGGCCGGTGTTTACCCGTGATGACCATACCGATGAGCGACTTCGAGGCCATTTCAAGGTCGTCGATAAGTCCGTGGATATGCCTTCGTGTATCAGGTCGCCAGATCTCGGCGAGTCGTTCACCTCGATAGTCTACCTGGCGGCGGTATCGGTACAGGCTGCGTGCAATATTCTCATGGCGGACAATGTCCTGTTCAAATCGATACACGGTGTAGAGGCGTTGTTCAGTGTCCTGTTCGGGAAAGACAAACGGTGACTTGAGCAGGTCAAGCAGGGGGAGATGATCGAAATCCTGTTCAAGGCATTCGAGCCAGCGCTCTAATGCTGCAGCTGCACGGGTTGTGGACAGTGCCCAGCCACCAGAATCCTGTAGTGGGACATTTACACGTTCGAGAAGGGCACGTAGTCGTCGTGACAGGCGTCGGTCCTCTGTGATGACAGCGATGCTCTTTTTATCTTCGTATAGCCACTGCCTGATTTGTAACTCGATACCCAGCGCCTGCTGTTCCGGGTTTTTTGCAGTAAGGACACGCAAGTTATCGCTTAGGGGGCTGGTTTTCACAGTTTGAGAAAAGCGACGTGCTCGTTCACCAATATCGAGGTGATTGTCAATGAAAATATCAGTCAGACAGCCTGAAGCAGTGGGAATAGTATCGTGTTGAATTTTTTTATAGGTGTTATTTTCCAGTAACGTGGTTATCGCAGCATCCGGGTGATACTGGTTAGCTTCACAACCTGCTTCACCCTGAACGATATGAATAGCCTGTCCTTTGCTTGCAAGATTGTTGAACCAGGCCTGTTCAGCAGGTAGCAGATGAGTGTAGCCAACCAGGTAGTAAAATTGTCCGGGTTTGGAGGTATAAGTCAGAAGATTTTTGCAATACAGGCTTTTTGCTTCCGACAGTTGATCGGTTTCAAGTTGTTGCTGCCAGGCTTGCCAAAGGGTATAGACCAGTCTCGACTCATGATCGAGTTGAGCCTCAATGTTACTTTCTTTGCTCTGTGAGAGTTGGTAGGCATCACGAATAGTTTCTCTGAACACATCGAGTGAACCGGGTATATCTGCCTGGTAGAGCGTTAACTCGTCAAACAACTGCAGTAGATCTTCGGCCATTAGCCATGGACTACTTTTACCATAAAGTTCAGGATGTGAACGGAGTGCCTCGACAAGTTTCAACTCTCGCTCAGGCTGTGAAAGCAACGTGGCAGGTGTAGGGCTATGTGCGGTGATATAGGCTGCAAGGGAGTTAACCGTGGGCCCAAGTAAGGCAGGGCAGCCTGCTTGTTTAGCTGCGCTCATTATACAGCGTCGGAAGTGTCGACCTGACATCACCCCAGGCATCAGGACAACCACATTATCGAGTATTGGTAGACCGGCCTTGTGGCGATGAACGATATCAGTTGCCAGGTATTCTAGTGGATCGGCATGATAAGGAAGCAGGTGGATACTTGCAGCCTGTTTGTCATGATCACCCATCATGCCCTGGCGTTCTCAGCGCTTAAGGTATTGAAGTTTTTCTTTTACATCTCGCCATTCATCGGCATCTGCTGGTGGTGACTTGACGTCAGCAATGACCGGCCATCGTTGAGCGAGCTCTGTATTAAGTGCAATGAATGCTTGTTGGTCACCAGGTAGGTCATCTTCAGAGTAAATGGCTTCAACTGGGCATTCAGGTTCACATAGTGCACAATCAATGCATTCTTCAGGGTCGATGACGAGGAAGTTGGGACCTTCATGGAAGCAATCTACCGGGCAAACATCTACACAGTCAGTGTATTTACAGCGTATACAGGATTCGGTCACGTAAAATGTCATGGTAGTGAATATTTGTTATGAGTATTCACCTGATTCTAACCTGCATGGCCACGGCTGGCGAGTACTGTCTAATCTTTTCCTATCTTGTACTGGTCCCGGCCGCTTTCTTTTGCTTCATACAGGCCTTTATCAGCAAGCTCAATAAGATCTTCAGGCTTTTCCATACCCTTGCTGTATTGGGCAATACCCAGGCTGATACTGACGGTATCACCTGACCCGGCATATTCATGCCTGATCTCGAGGTGATTGATCGCCTTGCGTAGGTTTTCGGCAACAACAACGGCACCTTCAGTATCTGTGTCTGGCAGGATGGCCGCAAATTCTTCGCCGCCATAACGTGCCATGAGGTCAGCAGGACGAACGATCGCATCGGATAAAGCTGTCGCGACGCGCCTTAAGCAGTCATCCCCTGCAAGGTGGCCATAGTTATCATTAAAAGGTTTGAAGTGGTCAATATCAATCAGTATGAGTGACAGGGTCATGCCCTCACGCTTGGCACGTTTCCATTCTTTATCAAGCTCTTCATTAAAGTGCCTCCGGTTCGCGATACCGGTCAGGCCATCAAGAGAAGTGAGTCGCTGTAATTTTCGGTTTGACTCTTCCAGCTGCCTCTGCATTTCACGCAAGGCATGAAAGGCCGAATCACGTTCCAGTTGTGTCAGGTAACTTTTTGAGTGTGCCCTTATCCTGGCGAGTAATTCAATCTGGTCAGGTAGCTTGACCAGGTAATCATTCGCCCCGTTGGTGAATGCATCACTTTTAATCTGAGGGTCTTCCTTTGACGATAAAACGATAATCGGAATATTTCGCGTTTCCATATTGGCGCGGAAAAAACGTACCAGTGTCATACCATCTATTTCAGGCATCACCAGGTCCTGGAGAATTACTGTCGCGTCAATGCTGGTCGCCATCGAGATGGCATTCTCAGGGTCTTCACAGTAATGAAAAACAATGTCATTCTGGTTTTCCAGCATACGCCGAATACCTTCAGCAATGATGGGTTGGTCATCAACAAGCAGAACAACACACTTGTTCATGACTTGACGGGGTTTTTGTGTGGTTTCATCACTCATAATAGTTATGCCTGATCAATTTTATCTTCAAAATGGTAGCCAGTGAGGTCAAGAATTGTGCCGGCTATTTCTTGTGGAGCTAACGAGGTGTTTGAACAGCCGAGTTCGTCTGCTGCCTTGGGCATACCGTATACTGCACAGGTTTCCTTGCTTTGCGTAATGGTATAACCGCTCTTGTTATGAATACTTGCAAGCCCGTCTGCACCGTCTTTACCCATGCCGGTTAATAGGCTGGCGATGACATCGCCCTGCCAATAACGGGCGACACTGTTGAAAAAAACATTTACAGATGGTTTGTAAATATAGTCTTCTGGTTCAACACTATATGAAAGCCTACCATTTTTACGCATCACGAGATGATCATTGGTCCCTGCTATCAGTACACTTCCTGACTGTGGAGTATCATTTTCACAGGCAATACGAACATCGAGCGCGCATTGTTTGTCCAGCCAATCTGCAAAATTACCGGCAAAGGAGCTATCGACGTGCTGGACAATAATTATCGGGACGTGAAAATCGTCGGGGATTTCCTTAAGTATAGTTGCTAGCACCCCTGGACCTCCTGTAGAGGCACCGAAAACGACGAGTTGTTTTTTCTTTCTGGAACGCTTTACATTTTGTGTGTCATTATCCACATCTGTATCTGCTTGCGTTGGGTTTGCAGAAACAAGGTTTGTGACAATCTGGATCTTTCGTACCAGGTCATTCTTTTCATTTATCTCGTCCCTACTGCCAATCGATGGCGTTTTGACAACGTCAATGGCACCTGCACCCATCGCATCAAACACCAGGGCAGTATTGGAGCTGATGGAGATAGTGACAACAAGGATAGCGCATGGCGTGTGTTGCATGATTTTACGTGTCGCATCAACACCGTTCATTATGGGCATATGCAAATCCATGAGTAGCAGGTCGGGTGTATCCTCGGCGCATTTTGCGACCGCTTGTGCACCATTATCTGCAACCCAACATATTTCATGATCAGTGAGCTCGTCGATGGTGGATTTAAGCACCAGGACACTACCCGCATCATCATTTACGATTCCAATACGCATTATTCTGCCTTGCCTATAAGGTCTTCTACCGCCTCGATGAGGCTTTCATCATGGAAACTACCCTTGGTAAGGTAGTAATCAGCACCTGCTTGTAACCCTGCATCACGGTCCTCTTTGCGATCCTTATAAGAAACTATCATGACGGGGATTTGTCTGAATTTTGCATCACCCTTAAGCATCGTGACGAACTCAATGCCATTCATTCTTGGCATATCTATATCACTGATCACCAGGTCATAGTCTTCATTATGAACAGTATTCCAACCATCCATACCATCAACCGCAAGGTCTACCAGGTAACCTCGTGCTTCAAGTAGCTTGCGCTCTACTTCACGAACAGTGATTGAGTCATCAACAACAAGCACGCGCTTGCTTGATATGTTTTCGGAAACATCAATCTGGCGATTGATTTTCGCTAGCCGCTCACCAGAGATTAGGATTTCAATAGATCGAATCATGTCTTCAATATCAATAATGAGTGCAGGTTCGCCACTTTCGAGTAGAGTTGCAGCACTGACATCGCGAATCTTGCCTAACCGAGGGTCCAGTATGTGAACGGCAAGATCACGTTCACCGATAAATTGATCAACGACGATTGCATAATGACTATTGCGGTCGCCAAGCACAATGACATGAACATCATCGTCCTGGGTATTGTTTATACTGACCTCGAGGATCTGTGCAGCACTAATAAGGCCAATATGTCGATCATTGATCGTGAAGTACTGTTTACCTTCCATGGTTTGTATCTGGTCACGACGCAAGGTGTGAATCGAATCAATCCGGGCGAGGGGCAATGCGTAGGCCTGGTCTGATATATTGACAAGCAAGCTACGGATAACCGAAAGAGTCAGGGGGAGTAACAACTGAATTCGAATGCCTTTACCTTCGGTTGATGAGGTTCGGATCTGCCCCCGCATTTCCTGTATCGTACTATGAACCACATCAAGTCCTACACCTCGGCCAGAAATTTCAGTCACATCTGTTCGTGTGCTGAAGCCAGGCAGGTAAAGGAAGTCGAGTAATTCGCTATCATTCAGGCTGGCGACCATCTCTTCACTGGCGAGTTCACGATCAATAATCCGTTTGCGTAATGAATCCATATTAACACCGCGTCCATCATCGGTGATCGTTATCGATAGCATACCCATGTTATGGGCAGCTTCTACGAGTATGGTTGCAGATTCTGGTTTACCGACAGCTACACGTTCATCTGTGGTTTCTATACCATGGTCAACCGCATTTCGCAGGATATGGTTAAGTGGCGCCTCGATCCGCGTAAGAATTTCCCGGTCAACCTGTGTGTTGTCACCATTGATTTTCAGTTCAACGCGCTTACCGAGTGAACGAGCAAGGTCACGAATCATGCGTTCAAAACCATGCGTTGAGTCAGAAAAGGGACGCATGCGTGTTTGTAAAACCTGGTGGTTAAGCCGCTCAGAGAGGCTGGTCAAGCGTCGATCATAATCATCGAGTTCTGTCAGTCGACTGCCAAGATAGGCACGTGCATTGTTGGCACGTTTCTGGATATCGCCAAATAGCTCAGTAATATGTTCGGCCACATCTGCTTCATCGAGATGATTTCTTAACTTGTCGAGTGCGTTAATAATGTCCGTCTGGCGACGCTTGTAGATTTGCATCGAATCTGAATGGCTTCTGACCCATTTCGATTCAACGACACTTTCACCTGCAAGGCCAACAAGTCTGTTTAGACGTTGTGTACTTATTTGAATAGAATGATCAAGAGGAACCTGTTTATCTCTAACCGGCGTGCTGGGCTTGTTATCCTTGTTTTCAGTAGCTGATGGCTTATCTTTTACTGTATCGACTTCCACCACTTTATCGTCATCAGCGGCTTGTTGGGCATTGTTGTCCAGTGAGGCGATAGATTGGTTGACGATTGTGAGCAATGCATCAAATTCAGCTTGTGCCTTGCTTGCAGGCAGGGTATTGACGGTGTCTTCAAGTATTACAAGGGTGTTTGAGAAGACGTCATCTGATTGCAGTGGTACAGCTGTGCCTGAATTCTCATGTAAGGTGATGATCTTTTCTACGGTGTCGACTAGCGCAGAGACATGAATAGCATTGGATAGTTTTGCACCCGAACGTAGTGTTTTCAGGTATGACTTGGTTTTCTCAAGGCTTTCAGCAACCAACCCCTCGGCTGAGCACTCATGGAAAACCTCGTGAAGATGTTTTAATGTTTTTTTTGCATCATCTCGAAACAGACTGAGCATGCTGTCGTCAGTTTCAGATATCTCTTCTTGAGCAGGGGGGGGCATGTCACCAGGGGCGAATGTTCCCATTTCAATCTGTTCAAGTTTGTTCGTGAGGTCAGAAATTTTTTCCTCAGAAATCGCATCAGTGCTACCGGAAGAAATATCATTGATCGTATCAATGCCCTGTAAAAGGATATCTACAGAATTCCCATCCAGTGTGATTTGACCTTTTTGAGCAGCAACAAAACAATCTTCCATGGCGTGTGCGACTTTGACAACCACATCAATACCAACCATGCGCGCAGCACCTTTAATTGAATGTGCGGCACGCATCATTTTTTCTGCAGCTTCAGTGTCGGCAGCAGATTTTTCGAGATCCAGTAGCCCTGATGTCAAAGTCTTACTATGCGCATCAACTTCTTGCTTGAACAATTCAAGCATGGCGGGATCTGAAAACGGGTTATATCCACCACCACTCATTTTAAATTACCTGCAATGGCATCAAGTAGCGCAGTTTCATCAATACAACCAATATTATTCTCCCGGACCGAGAACACGCCCTTGATATAATTTAGTTTCGAATTCCTGACGGTATCGGGTGGCATCTTAAACGTCGCAGGATCGTAGTGGGCTATACCATCGATCTCACTTACCGGGAATACGACATTTCCACCCGCTTCCTTGATCATAATCAGGCGGTTAATCGAGTGCTCTTCATCGATAATATGCTCATCTGCCTTATCAACACCGAGCAAGTAGCCAAGTGACATACAAATAATGAGTTCGCCACGGATGTTGACCATACCACGTAAATTTTTGTTACGGTTGTGCGGTATTTCGTATATCTTTCGTAATAGTGTTATTTCATTAATCAGGTTAACAGGTAATGCAAGCCATTCTGGCCCAAGCCGGAAAACAACAGCTGACTGTAAATTCGTTGATTTGCTTTTAATATCTTCGGCGAGAATTTCAGTCCATTCATTGCCATAATTTTCCGGGATTTCCCGGTTAAGCAATGAGCGGCCAGCATTTGAATAAACATCACAATTATGACAGTGTGTGAATTCATCGAGTTTCTCACAACGCTGCTCACCTTTACGCCAGACACCAATCTTGTTCCAGCAGTCATCGATATTCAGTTCTTGTGATTTATCCATTGTCGTATTATCAGCACTCATATCTTCGCACTCCTTTCCTGCACGCGTTGCGCACGGTCACGGAGACGGGTTGCTTCTTCACTATCGCCACTCTGTTCTGCCATTAATGAGAGGTGGATAAGGGCCTCATGGTGATTGGGATCCAGGTAAATAGCCTTCCGTAGGTATTTGCTTGCGTCGACAGCATCACCTTTGGAGTCATAAATAATTCCTGCAAGATAGTGTGCGCGCGACGACAAGGGTTCGTTAGCAATAAAGCGAACACATATATCGAGTGCCTTATCAAGCGCGCCTTCATTAGCAAGTATAAATGCACTTTCAAGCTCGTCATCAGCTGTCGTTGGTTTGCCCTGTGCTGGCGGCTTGCTTTTAGGTTTTACGTCTGCAAATGCCCTTGGTGTAGCGGGCTTGTGTATAGTCTTTTTATCCTTTACAGACCTTGTTCGTGCAGTTACCTGTTGATTGCTGGATTTGATATGGATGTATGCTTTTGCATCCATAACAGGTGTGAATAAATTATCGGAATATTGAACTGTTTCGGCATGGCCGAGTATCAATATTCCATCATTCTTAAGTAACCTGTCGAGGGTAGCAAAAACCTGTTGTTGTGTTTCTTTATCAAAATAAATCAGCAGGTTTCGGCAAAAGATAATATCGTAGATGCCATAACCACGATTAAATTTTTCATCTAGTATATTCGCACATTGGAATGAGACGGCATCTTTTACGCGTTGAGATATCCTGTAATACACATCTTCTTTTATAAAATGTCGCTCTACGAATGAAAGATCATTAGAGCGAAATGAGTGTTGCCGATAAAGGCCTTCGTGTGCACGTTCAATATGGTTTTCACCGATATCTATTGCATCAATAAGATATTCATCAGGGTTAAAGCCGTTATCTATTAATGTCATGGCAATAGAGTAGGGCTCTTCACCTGTTGAACAGGGTGCACTGAGTATCCGGACTGGGCCACTGGAATTTCGTCGCTTTATTTCATGACAATGTTTGAGAAGGTATTCATAGGGCTGGTTTTCACGAAAAAACCAGGTTTCAGGGATAATGACCGCTTCTATCAACTCCTTCATTTCATCAGAGTTGCTACTGATTTGAGACAGGTATTTATCGTAGCTGTCTATATTGCATGCGCGCATACGACGATCAATCGCATTGGTTATGGTGACCATGCCGACAGTAGGAGAATGCAGGCCCATTGCTTTTTTTAGTCGTAATGCAATACGTTCACGTGACATTTTCTATTTTGCCTCGTCACTTGTTTCATTACTGCTGAAAAGTGCATCACGAACTGATGTAGTCAATAATTGCTCGAGGATAATTCTTTGTACAAGCTGATTCTTGTATTCCGCAATATCACCTAGAAACTCATTCGTGCCAGCTTTAATACCCGTAGGTTTAAACGATTCCTCGTCAAGTCTCAGTGTTTCACTCACATCACTCGTAATCATGCCCAGGATGTCATTTTTATAGCGAACAAGAATAATGCGTGTTGTCAGCGTGCTGTTTGACGACGCCTGACCACAAAGGATATTCAGATCAATGACAGGAACTGATTTGCCATGGTAATTAAGCAACCCTGCTACTGCGGGCTCACAACCGGGTAAAACCTTTACGTTGACCAGGGGAATGATCTCGACGACATCCTTGGTGTCGATGACATAATTATCATTACCGATTTTAAAACTTAATAACAACATGGATTAACCAGCGCGAACACGGAATTTAGAGACACCACTTTGTAAGTCTTGGGCGGCATCCTTCAGGGTGCTGACAGAGATACTGGACTGTCGAAGTGATTCGACCGTCTGTTGAGTTGCATCGTTGAGCTGCACCATGCCTTCAGAGATTTGCTCAGCACCATGAGACTGGGCCTGCATACCCTCATTAACGGCATCAAAGCGTGGGGTCAATGTCTGTACTTGTTCAATAATGTGTGCAAGTTGCCCACCAATCTGGCGAACATCATCAACCCCACGGGTGACTTCTTCAGAGAATTTGTCCATGCCCATCACGCCGGCAGAAACAGCGGACTGCATTTCCTTGACCATTTGCTCGATGTCCCAGGTGGCGACAGCTGTCTGGTCAGCCAGGCGACGGATTTCGGTTGCGACAACCGCAAAGCCAAGGCCGTATTCACCGGCTTTTTCAGCCTCGATGGCGGCGTTAAGGGACAGCAGGTTGGTCTGGTCGGCCACCTTGGTAATCGTCGTGACCACGGTATTAATGTTT
>Ga0316207_10001237_pt1 | contig 32619 bp, 34 predicted proteins | sample 6weekpyrite_MG_FD_204943 | JGI IMG/M metagenome (GOLD analysis project Ga0316207, IMG submission 204943) | Microbial mat bacterial communities from mineral coupon in-situ incubated in ocean water Damariscotta River, Maine, United States -... | ecosystem: Environmental > Aquatic > Marine >...
CTGAATCTTTAATTGAATCGTTACATACTCACCTTACTAGAGTAAAAGAATTACATGAAAATGATCTTTCATCTGGTTTTGGCTGTGTTTATTTGCCTCATGCGTTGGAAAGAAAATATCCTAATGATTGTACGGAATGGGGATGGCAATTTTTGTTTCCTTCCAGCAATATTTCTATAGACCCTCGTTCAAAAATCCGCCGACGTCATCATATATACGAAAAAACTTTGCAGCGGGCTATTAAACAAGCTATTAGAAATGCAGGAATAATAAAGCCTGCAAGTTCACACACTTTACGCCATTCTTTTGCTACGCACTTACTTGAGGATGGCTACGATATTCGTACTGTTCAAGAATTACTCGGCCATAAAGATGTTAAAACCACCCAGATTTATACTCATGTCATGGGTAAAGGGTGTAACGGTGTGAAGAGTCCTTTGGAAAGGATTTAAAACAGCTGGCCTATCCTGATTCGCCAGTGCGCAAATGATATTGGTTTAGGCGGCTGTTTTCTTTCCAAGTTCCCAACCAGGAAAGACCAATACTGATGGGTGGCACTGTAATGCATTAGCTAATACTTTAGCTCGTTCAACACCCAATTTAACTCTATCATTTTCAATTGCAGATAAGGTTGATTGGGGAATGCCCGACAACTGGGCAAGATCATTTTGGCTCAATTCTTGAAGCTCGCGAATTATCTTTACAGATTCTCCAACGCTAACCGCTACTTGTTGCTTAGCTTTTTGATAATTTTTCATATCATTTCTTCCTGTAATCATGGGCGGTTAAGTTGACAACTTGCACTATGATTTCTGATGCTTGTACTTTATAGATCACCCTATACTTGCCGCCTATACGTGATGACCTGCACCCCTGCCAATCACCTCTAAGTGCCTCGTCACGAAATCCCTTGATAAGCCTCAAGCCCTGTGGGCCTGAAACCATTACGATATCTTTCCATTTCTCGTATCTCTTCAGAATATCGAGGGGTAAAGATTTTAACTGTTTGGCAAGCTTCCGATGCTCGTATATCTCCCACATACTAATAAGTATATATACTATATTTAATATGTCAAGAAATGACGCTAAAATGCCCTACAACCTGGCTCGCAGCGCGCTGGTGATGCCAGGGTGGTTTTGTTATTCGTCAGTCACACACCCTTCTGATGCGGTCTTAACATTTTTAATAAACTTATAAAGCGTACCGCGGGTGGCTTTGTACGGTGGCATTACCCACTCGGCTTTACGTTTAGCCATTTCTTCATCACTGACGGCTACATCCAATATACGGGTATCAGCATCAATGGTGATTTCATCGCCATCTTTCACTAAACCAATCGGCCCACCTTCTTGTGCTTCGGGTACGACGTGGCCAATAATAAATCCGTGCGAACCACCGGAGAAACGACCATCGGTAATCAACGCAACGTCTTTACCTAAGCCGGCGCCCATAATGGCTGAGGTCGGCGTAAGCATTTCCGGCATGCCGGGGCCACCTTTAGGGCCTTCGTTGCGAATCACAATGACATCGCCTTTTTGAATTTTTCCGTCTTCCAAACCCTTAAGCATGTCTTCTTCACAATCATAAACACGCGCTGGGCCAACAAAACGCAGGCCTTCTTTGCCAGTGATTTTCGCCACCGAACCACCGGGTGCAAGTGAGCCTTTCAAGATTTGAATGTGTGCTGTTTCTTTAATTGGTTTTTCAACAGGCAGAATAACGTCTTGGCCTTCTGTTAAACCGGGCAAGTCGGCCAGGTTTTCGGCAATGGTTTTACCGGTACAGGTTAAGCAGTCGCCATTGAGCATGCCTTTTTCAAGCAAGTATTTCATCACAGCGGGCACACCACCCACGTTATGCAAGTCTTCCATCACGTATTTGCCTGATGGTTTTAAATCGGCAATGAAAGGAATGCGATCTGAGACTGATTGAAAGTCATCGATAGTTAGATCAACATCTACCGCGCGCGCCATTGCAATAAAATGTAATACAGCGTTGGTTGAACCGCCTAATGCCATGATGATCACTAATGCATTTTCAAAGGCTTCACGCGTCATGATATCGCGCGGTTTAATATCTTTTTCAAGCAGGTTACGCACGGCTGCACCGGCTGCACGACATTCGTCAAGCTTGCCTTTATCAACGGCAGGCGTTGAAGAACTGTAAGGTAAACTCATGCCTAAAGCTTCGATAGCTGAAGCCATTGTGTTGGCGGTGTACATGCCACCACACGCCCCTGCACCGGGACAAGACTTTTCAACAATAGACTGGCGTTCTTCTTCGGTTATTTTTCCAGCGATGAATTCACCATAACTTTGGAACGCTGAAACGATATCGAGCGTTTGGCCGTTCAGGTTACCTGGTTTGATCGTACCGCCGTAAACCATGATTGCCGGGCGGTTTAAACGCCCCATCGCTATCAGTGCACCGGGCATGTTTTTGTCACAACCTGGTATGGCAACTAACCCGTCGTACCACTGGCCACCCATCACAGTTTCAATAGAGTCAGCAATAACTTCACGTGATTGCAAAGAGTACCCCATGCCTGAAGTACCCATTGAAATACCATCTGACACGCCGATGGTATTAAAGCGCATGCCGACCATATCGGCCTCAACCACACCTTTTTTCACCACGGCGGCCAAGTCATTTAAATGCATATTACAGGTGTTGCCTTCCCACCAAACACTGGCAATGCCAATTTCCGGTTTGCTCATATCGGCAGTGGTTAGGCCGGTGCCAATCAGCATGGCTTGGGAGGCCCCTTGTGATTTGGGTTCGGTAATTCGGGAACTGTATTTGTTTAATTTGTTACTCATGTCTCACTCCGGTCGCGTTTAGCGCCCTGATTTCTATGTTAATTTCAGCATTTTCTCGATAGGCTTTGCTTTGCCTGCCTTCTCAGGCAAACTGATGCTACATCACCCGCTTCGCAAGCCGCAAAGGATAGCAGAAAACCGGCAAAAACGCTGTTTCACAACGACGTTTAGCCAAAATGCGGGTGAAAAATAATCGATTACCTTATAACATCTATTATAAATAGAGTGAGACCGAGGAGTACACCATGAGTATTGATCGTATTGTTATGGCGTTTGCCGGCGTGATGGTTTTAGTGAGTGTGGCGTTAACCCAGTATCATGACCCTCGTTGGATGTGGTTAACCGTGTTTGTGGGTGCCAATGTTCTGCAATCAGCGTTTACGGGTTTTTGCCCACTGGCGATGATTTTAAAGAAAGTGTTTGGCGTTAAACCTGGCGCGGCGTTTAATTAAATACAATGTTGGTTTGATGTTTTGTGCAGAGACTACTCTGCACAGGCATCATTTATGTTTCATATGTAAAGCTCCTCCCCTATGAAAATTATTGAAGTGATTGCTGATCTGGGTTACCTGGACACGATTCTTGGTATCGCCGAGCAACAAGCCGTTGCCGATCATTGGCAAAGTGCTGTTGGTGAAGATGGACGTTGTGCAATACGCCTATTGGTTAATCCGGATTATAGTCAAGCTATCCTCGACAGTTTACAATCTGCGCTCGGTGGCAGTGAATCAGCGCGCATTATTGTGACACCGGTTGAGTTAAGTTTGCCACGCCCTCCTGAAACAGATAACGAAGAAGACAAACTCAAACGAAAAACTGCACTTAGCCGTGAAGAACTTTACAACACGGTGTCAAAAAGTAGCCAGCTTGATGGCCGGTTTCTTTTACTCGTTTTTCTTTCTACCGTGGTGGTGATGGTTGGCTTACTTGAAGACAATGTTGCCGTAGTAATTGGCGCGATGGTCATTGCACCATTCCTTGGCCCGAACATTGCCTTAGCACTCGGTAGTTCACTCGGCGACAATAAACTTATTTGGCAAGCTTTAAAAACCAATGCCAGCGGCGTTACCTTAACATTGCTACTTAGTATTGCTCTAGGTTGGTGGTGGCCATACGAAAGTAGCAGTCATGAATTATTATCGCGAACTGATGTTGGTCTGGATTCTATTGCGTTGGCACTCGCATCTGGCGCAGCTGCGGTTATTTCTATGACCACGGGTCTGTCTGGCGTATTAGTTGGTGTCATGGTTGCTGTTGCCCTATTACCGCCTGCAGCAACTCTTGGTTTTATGATCGGCAGTGGGCATTATGATTTAGCAACCGGCGCAGCATTATTACTTGCCGTCAACGTTGTCAGTGTTAACCTTGCAGCAAAACTTGGTTTTCTTTTTCTAGGTATCAAACCTCGTTCCTGGCTCGACCAACAACGCGCTCGACAGTCTGTTACCAGTTACATTATTGTATGGATCATTTCTTTGGTCGCACTTGGTAGTCTTATATATATACGCGGGCAAGTTGACTTGCCATAACTATTTCTATCAATCAAAATATAATCGTCAGTACTCTTTTTAACTATTATCTGGACATTAATAAACATGTTTATCCGTTTCGTTATCAGCACTTTATTATTAACTTTTAGTACATTCAGTTCTGCTGAAAATCAATACCCTTGGTGGTGGAACAGCGACTGGTGGGAACAAGGCCAGCTTGAGGTACCCACAAATCATAAAATCACCACAAACTGGGTGTCTGTTGGACATGAAGATAATGACATTCCCGTTATGGTTGCTCGGCCAGACGATAATAAGAAATACCCTGCAGTCATATTTCAGCATGGTCGTCGCGGGCTCGATGATTTAATTCAATTACATGTTAAACGACTCGCGGCACGTGGTTTTGTTGTCGTGGCTGGCGATGTTTATAAAGGCCGCCTAGTAGACAGTTACCCTATTGCACATGACTATGCTTTAGAGGGTGATGTGAATCAGGTGTTGAGTTATTTATTAACGCGTGACGATATCAGTAGCAAAAAAGCTTGCAGCTATTCGCATACCCGTGGCGGTTATTACACATTAAAAATGGCGGTTAAATTTAAAAGACAAAAGCACGATCTCGCTTGTTATGTTTCATATTATCCGCACATGCAAGATCCGAATCTTCCCGAGCCGGCACAAGTTTACCAATACGCAGTCGAAGCCAATGAGATGAAACTACCGACATTAATTTTTATTGGCGAGAACGAACAATACCAGCGCCGCCGCCCAATTGAAGCCGCTATTAAAGTTATGCAAGAAAATAAAGTCAATGCGCGTTTAATTATTTACCCGGGTGTTGGGCGTGGCTTTGATTTTCGCCCTGACAATGTACGTACATTTGCCGATGATTTAGCTTCCAAGGATGCAATTCAACGTGCAACGAGATTCATGCAAAATCATTTACAATGATTAATTTTATGCTATTGCACTAATAATTGCGGGTGACTTGACCAGCTTGCCAGATTTATTTATTAATTTTTTAAATATAAAATTTAAAATATAAAATATAAAAAAGGTGCCATTACTGGCACCTTAAAGTACAACAATAGAGCTAGGGTGGAACTATGCTTGTTGAGACATCAAACGTTCTAATTGACGTCGACGATGTGCTAATAGACTTTCATAAATTGGTGTAAGTGCTTTATGTTCCATGCTGTCACTAAGACGGATTTCATCAAGACAACAACTAAAGTAATTTATTTCATTTCGAATAGATTCTTCAAAACGTTCCTCAGCACTCATTTCATTAAATAATTGCTCTACGACTTGTGCCATGTTGCCTCCTAATACCATTCTTAATGGGTCTGGAGATAACACTAGCAACACCATGGACTCGAAAACATGAACTCGTTCACAGAGTCGCTAATAGGCTGTGAACCGCGTCACAAAACTGTGATTATTATGCAGAAATGCTCTGTTTTTCTTTGTCCGGGAAGGAAGTATCTTTGAATAGGCGTTGCTGGTGCAAAAAGGTTTGCACGTCTTCACGGTCCATAAGATCAGCTAGGCTGATATCTGCTAAAAAATCTTGAAGGGTCTCACTTAGGTCCCACCACATATCATTGTAAATACTCATGTCGTAACCTGATTGCTTCGGCCGCTTTAAATGCCGCTCATGCACAGACATCAAAATGCTGGTGATACTTATATCTGAGAGCTTCTTCGCAATACGGTAACCACCACCTGGCCCACGCACGCCAACCACTAATCCACTTTCACGAAGGCTTGCTAATAATTGTTCAAGGTAAGAAGAAGAAATACCTTGCTGTTGCGTTAAATCGGCGAGGGTTAAGGGCTTGTTATCGACCTGCATGGCAAGTTGAATCATTGACTGAATGGCGTAACGTGCTTTCGACGAAATCTTCATATCCTACTCCGACTTACGATCGTTTCTTACGTATTTTCAGACTACAATTCCGCATTATATTAGTCAACAATAGACTAATTCCAACATTAACCTATATTAAGTAGGTGAACTTCCCGTCACCAACACAACCAGCTAGACTAAAACAAATAATAACAACGAATTATAAATACATGCAGAATCGACACGATCTTGAGCTTATCCTTAAATCACATATTCCGATCATTGTGGTTGAGTCACACGAAGAGCGCCGCGTTGTAGAACTACTAACGCAACAAACCTTGAAGTTAGCCAAACCACTTTTCAAATGGACCATTACTGAAGGGCTTGATCGGATTGATATTGATCTGGAACCACAACGGCATAACTCGCAACCAACCGACGTCCTTAAGCACATTAAAGCATCTCAACAATCTGCTATTTATGTGCTCGCTGATTTTCACCCTTATCTTGATGATGCAATGCATGTACGGCTGCTTAAAGATATTGCACTCAGCCACCATGAAACTGGATCGCATATTGTGCTGATTAGCCACGAATTAACGGTTCCGGATGAATTACAGAAATACACTGCCCACTTTGAACTTTCCATGCCTGACCGTGGCGAGCTGGAAAAACTGATTCATGATACTGCGAACGAGTGGGTGAAAAAAAACCCGAATAAAAAAGTACATACTGATCGTAAAACACTCGACGCCATGACAAACAATCTAGTGGGTCTTACCCTACCTGATGCAAAGCGTTTAATCAGAAATGCCATTTATGACGACGGCGCCTTAACGCAAAATGACTTACCCACTGTCATGCAAGCGAAAGTCGATTTACTTAACAACGACGGTGTGCTCGCCTTTGAATATGAAACTGCGCATTTTTCAGATGTAGGTGGCTTATCCAAACTTCGTGAATGGCTTACACAACGCCGAGACGTTTTTCATCATGATATTGAAAACAACGGCCTTGATGTTCCCAAAGGAACGTTATTACTTGGAGTACAAGGTTGTGGCAAAAGTCTTGCGGCGCGTGCCGTCGCCGGTGTCTGGAATGTCCCTTTGTTACGACTCGATTTTGGCGCGTTATACAATAAGTTTCATGGCGAAAGTGAACGTAATTTACGTGAGTCATTAAAAACTGCTGAAGTGATGGCGCCCTGTGTGTTATGGCTAGATGAAATAGAAAAAGGCATCGCTGTTGGAGACAATGATGGCGGGACATCACGGCGTATGTTGGGAACGTTGCTGACATGGATGTCTGAAAAAAAAGCAGCTGTCTTCCTTGTAGCCACAGCCAATGATATTGAGCGTCTTCCACCTGAGTTAATACGAAAAGGACGTTTCGATGAAATATTTTTTGTCGACCTGCCCAAACAAGCAGTACGCTGGACAATATTTTCCATTCATTTAGAGAAACGTGAGCTTAATCCTAAAGATTTTGATTTAACACTATTAGTAAAAGCTAGTGATGGATTTTCTGGTGCGGAGATTGAGCAAGCCATTGTGTCAGGCTTATATTCAGCGCATGCCGTATCTGAAAAACTCAATACACAACATTTATTACATGAACTGAAAACCACTAAGCCACTCTCGGTGGTGATGGCAGAAAAAATAAATACCTTACGTCATTGGGCAACAGAAAGAACCGTGCCCGCTGATTAGTGCTAGTCGTTATTTCAGTGAATGAAAATCACGTAATGCAACAATTGCTTGCTCGAAACCTTGCTCTGCTGCACGAGCCCACCAATCTAATGCTGTGTATACGTTTTTGGAAACGCCTTGCCCGTTTGCGTACAGTGCACCAAGGTTATATTGTGCGGCAGGATCGCCTTGCTGCGCTGCCTTGTTCCACCAATGCACCGCTTCTGAAGGATCACGACGAATACCTTTACCTTTTAAATACACAATGCCTAAATTAAACTGCGCGTTAATGCTGCCGGACATTGCTGCAACTCTCCACCAGCGCACAGCGTCGATCATGTTTTTCTGTACGCCATCTCCATTGGCATGTGCAACGCCGATATTATATTGCGCATTTACATGCCCCAATTTAGCGGCACGTCGATACCAAAAAACAGCCATTGCCGGATTGGCCTCCACCCCGCGGCCATCGTCATAAAGGGTGGCGAGATAATATTGTGCATCGGCTACTTCGTGTGAAGCCAATACCGAAAATCGCTGGTAGGCTAAGTGAAAATTTGTCTCGCTATACGCACTCACTGCATTTTTAAACATTTGTGCTAAAAGCGGTTGTGATTGAGACGTGTTAATTGAATGGTTCGACACTTTGTTCAGCATTGCCGCATCAACACTGCCTGCAATTGTTAAACTCGCTAATAACAAGATGAAATAAAAAATTGATCGTCTATGTTTCCAACCAATTTGCTGAGTCTTGACCGACAAACGTTGTGGTTTACGCATTTCATACCTCCTACCCAAGGAATGTGATTTCTTGCGGACTTACTAAGCTTATCGTCCTGTCACGCTGCAGCTTTAATTTACTGATGTCATAACTTATTGATTTTATTAGTCTGATTGTCACGGATTGTAAAAATCCAGTGGATGATCGGAGAAACCGTTCAAACCGTTTATCGGTATCTGTTCATAAACAAGATGAGCAAACTGCGGCAAGTTAATTAAATTAAAGCTATAATCTCCCTTCATTAAGGAGTAACAACGTGAGTAAGACCCCGCTGCACCCACAATTTGTTGACTGGTTCCGCCAATCATCACCTTATATACATGCCTTTCGTGGCCGCATGTTTGTCGTGGCTTTCGGTGGTGACGTGGTGGCGGGTGATGGTTTTGCTGATCTGGTTCACGATCTGGCTTTGCTCAATAGCTTGGGCATTAAACTGGTATTGGTACACGGCGCTCGCCCGCAAATTGAACGGCGGTTGAAAGAAGCCGGTGCAAAAATTGATTACATTAATCATTTGCGTGTCACCAATGATAAGGCCCTGCCCTGCGTCAAGCAGGCCATCGCCAGTGTTCGGGTTGAAATCGAGGCATTGCTGTCAATGGGGCTCGCGAACTCGCCAATGGCCGGCGCAAAAATTCGCGTGGCTTCAGGGAATTTTGTCACCGCGCAGCCACTAGGGATTCACCAAGGTATCGACTACCAACATACCGGCAAAGTACGTCGGATTGATGTTGACGGCATCGAGCAACAGCATGCGCATAATTCTATTGTGCTGTTATCACCACTTGGCTATTCACCCACAGGCGAGATTTTTAATTTAAGTTTAAATGATGTGGCGTGCTCCGCTGCCGTACAGTTACAAGCCGATAAACTTATTTATTTAACGCAACCTTATGGCACTAAAACAACGCGTAAGAAATTTTTGCGCCAGTTCTCAGTGAGTGAAGCTGAAGAATTTCTTGCTAAACAAAATAAACCTGATGAAACCTATAGCAGAGATATGCAAAGTGCTATTCATGCCTGCCGGCATGGCGTGCAACGTGCGCATTTAATCGACCGGAATATCGATGGCGGACTCTTGCTGGAATTGTTTACCCGTGATGGTGTAGGTAGTTTAATTACCGATGACATCTACGAGGGTATTAGGCAAGCTGATATCAATGACGTGGGTGGTATCATCGAGCTAATCAGCCCGCTTGAAGAAAATGGTACGCTGGTTAAGCGTTCACGTGAAAACCTGGAAACAGAAATTGAACAATTTACTGTCGTAGAGCGCGACGGAATGATTATCGCCTGCGCGGCCCTCTACCCTACCAGCAAAAAGAAACTGGTCGAACTTGCCTGTTTAGCGGTACACCCTGACTACCAAAATGAAGGGCGTGGTGATCATTTACTTCATTGGATTGAACAACAAGCCAAATCTATCGGTGGTGAACAACTATTTGTGCTAACCACCCATACGGCGCATTGGTTCAGAGAACGGGCTTTTAAAGCAGCTGATATAAAGGCCTTACCTGGAAAAAGACGCTCGTTATACAACTACCAAAGAAACTCTAAAATTTTTATCAAGCACCTTTAGCATTAATACGGCCTTTCGGTATCGATTAATTACGCTATACTCAATTGTGTTAGGCGTAAGCTGCGCAATAAAAATAATAACCAACTAAAGGGAAGTTCTCATGTTCTCATTACCGACTCAGCCTCAAACTATTGGTGAAACGCTTGATACAGGATTTAAACTTTACTTTAAATCTTTTAAGCATATCTTTTTTATTTCACTCATCATGAATTCGCTATGGCTTATTAGCAGCCTGGTATATGGCCCCGGAGCTCTGCAGGAAGGGATAACCCCAGAAGATGCCATAGGTATCATTGGCCTTATAATCAGTATTTTACTTATCTACCTCATTTTTCAAGTCGCCATCATTCATCAAATTAATAATTTTGCACACAATACAGCCGCTAATGTCACTGAGTCATTTCAATTAGGTCTTAAATTATTTTTACCCATGGTGCTTGCTACATTCGCGAATGTATTAATTTTGATGGTTGGTTTTATTTTATTAATTATTCCTGGCATTGCGTTAGCAATTTATCTCATGCTTTACCCATTTGCTATGGTCACCGAATCGTGTGGGCCTATCGATGCGTTAAAAAGAAGCATGGAACTAGTTAAACAAAATTGGTGGCGGAGTATGCTTATCGTCACTGTCGTTATGATTGTTTACAGTATCCTGTATTCAGTGGTCGTTATTGGGTTTAGTGTGAATATTGCTTTAAATGCGCCTGAAGATATTAATGATTATGCCTTTTTGTTTGATTTAGTCGGTGCAGTAATAGGCACACTACTTGCTCCACTTGCTTTTTCTATGCTGGTCGTTTTATTCAGTGATTTAAAAATTCGTCGTGAAGGTGGTGACATTGAGGCGCAACTTGACGAGATGTAGTAATGCTTAACCGGTTTACCGCATTCATCCTTTTTCTACTTTTATCTGGCCATGTTTATGGCCAGATAAACAGTGCCGAAGTTAAATTAGAGAAATTGCTGAATAAATGTATTGAAAAACAATTCAGCGAAACAACGACTCCTTCACTTAACGCCGAACTAGACTTGCTTGAGGTTTGTCCGGATTTATCCATTTTTCTTGCAACCTATAACAAAAATGATTTTATCCAGCCAAAACTTAAAAGCGAAACCACATTAAATCGCCTTATTGATGAGCGTGCTTTAAGACAACAGCCATATCGGACATTAACATCTAACTCAACCGATCTTGGACTCGTTGCTACGTTAGCAAAAAATTACAACCTGGATTCATCAAAGATTATTACGCCCAGTTTATGGCAACGATTAAAACAATGGTTAAAAGAAAACTATGGCAGCAAAGATGAAGATGCCGGTATCGATTGGATATTAAAATTACTCGATGGTTTTTCTATCCCTGACTGGCTCTATAAAAGCATTCTGTATGGCTCAATTGGCCTTGTCATTATTCTCGCAATTTTCATTATTGTTAATGAATTTAGGCAGTATAAACGTTATAAAAACCGTGAGCAGTTCGTTACTACTGCCGACACACTACTGCCTATACATGAATTAAGAATGATGAGCTGGGATGAGATACAAACCTTACCCGTGCACCAAAAAACTAGCGCGCTGCTACAGTATTTAATACAGCAATGCATTAATCGCCAATGGCTAGTCGATAATAATAGTTTTACTAATCAGGAATTTTATCGCCAACTTAAAAAGCAACATACCGATAAGGCATTGCAGTTCAAACAAGTAATTATGGCTGCTGAAAAAGATATCTACGGCAATCATTCCTTAAGTGACGAAGAACTAGCAAACCTAATGCGCATCACCCAGTCTGTTTTAGCGGTTGAGGAGCCCACTTCCTCATGAGAGATCGCCTAATTACCTTATTGGGTGGGTTATTCGCATTGTATATCGTTATCGCATTGCTGACGCCGCCTTCTCAACCGGACTATACCTCGCACCCGTTAACCACTGATCGTGATCGGCATGGGCTAGCATTGCTGTTTGAGTGGTTAGGAAAAAACAATATTCCATTGCATTCATTACGTCAGCGTTATGACGATCTTTATGGGCTCGCTAAAACCCCAGATGTCGGCAATTTAATGGTCATTACTCTGCCGTTGAAAATTGAAGCGCGCAAAGAGGAGATGGCTTCACTACGCCAATGGATAGCGCAAGGCAACACCGTGTTATTACTGATCGCGCATGGAGACTCGCCAGCTTGGGCACCGAATAATCGCGGTACTTTTCTAAATTCCAAGTTCCCTTTGTTGTCATCGCTAGGCTTTAACATTACACCCAAATTAGATAATGAAGACAGTGAGGAAGAAGATAGCAAGAAAGTTGATTCTTTATACAAAGCAATAAGTTCATTGGAACCTGTTGAAAGTTCTCTTCATGCGGCGGGTATTAACAACCCCAATCTCAAATCAATATCAGTTCAACAATCTACATTGAAAGATATTAATTGGGTATTGTCTTCGCGCGAAAAAATGCGCGGCAGCCGAGTATTATTCACCGAAACCAAGCAGGATAAATCTGCGGCCATGTGGCAGGTCCGCATTGGTTCTGGAAACATTATTATTAGCCGCTATGCAGACTTGTTTAGTAACTTTTGGCTAGCCCGTGGTGACCATGCTCAGTTATTTGATACCTTGTTACAGCAACACCGCAGTAACAATGGCTATGTATTGTTTGATGACATGCATCAAGGGCTCACTGAGCTTTATGATCCGGAAGCATTTTACAGTGATCCACGTTTACACAATACGATGTGGTTTATTTTCGGATTCTGGCTACTTTATCTAGTGGGTCGCAATAACCGCTTGGCACCACCTGTAAAAATGGCGACCAAGACCCACGCTGCCGATTTTGTTCGTGCTGTTGGCGGTTTTTTTGCACGACGACTGAGCAACGCCACTACGGCTCAAGGTTTAATGCGGGCTTTCTTTAACGATATCCGCCAACAACATGGTTTACCTTTAAACAGTCAACCTGTCTGGGAAATTCTGGATAAATCACCCCGCGTAAATAAAACACAATTATTATCTCTCCAAAGTTCTTATAAAAATGCCCAGCAACATAAAAAACAAAATCTTGTTAAATTACACAACCAGTTACGTGACACAAGGAAATCTTTGTTATGACTACGCCAGCTGAACAATTTGAAGCCACTTTACAAAATAATACCGGGAAAATTGTTTTCGGTGCCGAGAAAACTATCCATGAACTCTGTCTCGCCCTCATTGCCAAAGGACATGTGTTACTGCAAGGCGTTCCCGGTTTAGGTAAAACGCTACTGGCCAAAACGCTCGCGCGCCAGTTAGGCGGAGTATTTAGCCGCATTCAATGCACCGCAGATATGATGCCATCTGATATGACGGGTATTAACGTTTTCAATGCAGGAGAAAATGCGTTTACCTTTATGCCTGGCCCATTATTCAGCGATGTCGTCCTGGTCGATGAAATAAATCGTACTGGCCCTAAAACCCAGTCCGCATTGTTACAAGCAATGGAAGAGTATCGCATCACGATAGATCGTGACACCCATGCACTTTCAGATGATTTCTTTGTTATCGCTACCCAGAATCCCCATGAGTTTGAAGGCACCTATCCTTTACCGGAGTCTCAATTGGATCGGTTTATGTTGCTGCTACATATGGAATACCCTAATGCCAATCATGAACAGGATATTCTGCGAGCTTACGACACCCCAGGTAATACGCACACACGAGAAATGAATGTTGAAAAACTACCCGATGATCTTTTACAACAGGCCCGAGACCAAACTGCAGCTATCACCGTATCTGATGCGATGTACCGGTATGTGAGTGATATTGCCAGCGCTAGCCGTGTTCATGCTAACGTCAACCTGGGATTATCTAGCCGGGGTGCACTGGCGCTGATGCGTGCCGCGCGCGTTGAGGCTGCTTTACGTGGCAGTGAATTTGTAACACCAGATGATGTTAAGCAGGTTGCTAACGCGGTCATGGCACACCGGCTCATACTTTCAGCTGATGCGATGCTAGAGGGTCAACAGCAAAGCTTATTGGTTGATGAGATTTTGAATCAAGTTGATGTGCCACGAGACTAGCCAATGAATCTTGCCTCTCGCAGTTATTTTACTATTTTAATTATTGCCTTGCTTGGCATTGTTGGCCAGTGGGTGGGTAATGAATTGGTGAATTTATGGCGATACCCTGCTGCAGTATTCATTCTCGCTCTCATTTATGAAGGACTGATGGCTAGGCTTTCTTTACACAGTATTAACTTGATTGCCGAGCCACATGCACCGCTTGGAAAAGCATTATCGATTAAATTTGAAATTAACAATCCTTCGACCAACCCCCTTGAAATTGAAACCATGCCTGACTTTGATGTTGAGTTAAATTACCAACGTAAAATTTCGCATACCGTCGTCGCCGCCAAAAGTAACCATTTATTAACCATGACTGTTATTCCACAACGATTAGGAATAATAAACTGGCATAGACTCTATACAAGAAGCCTTGGCAAACTAAAACTGGCATGGTGGAACCGCCGTATAAATTTTGATAAACAGTTAAAGGTCGAACCTGATCACTTACAATCTGATGAACGGCGTTCGGGTACGCAACACCAAGGTGATATTAATCAACGTGTCACTGGCAGTGGTCACGACTTAATCGGCCTACGGGAGTACCAACAAGGTGATCCCTTACGTGCGATTGACTGGAAAGCCTCGGCCAGAAGCGGAAAGCAAACCGTACGTTTGTTTAGTGAAGAACAGCACCTTGAACTGATGCTCTGTATTGATGTTGGACGAACCAGTGGTTTGCAAGCCGACAACCTCACACGCCTCCATCATTATGCGAATGTTTCAGCCCGACTAGCTGAAAAAGCGATTATCAATGGTGACCACGTCGGTTTAGTGATTTATGCTGATCAAGTGCTTGTCGCGCTTGCCCCCGCACGCGGTCCGGCCGCTATGCGCCAAATCAGAAAACAGCTTGAAAAGCTATCCACTTACCAACGAGAATCTAACCCGCTTAATGCCGCATTACGAGTCCGAGAATTAGTCCGGCAACGTAGTCTAGTAGTTATGTTTGGTGATATTGATGAAAATACTGCCGCACAACAATTGCTTCGCGCCACGCAACTACTAACGCCAAAACATTTGCCTCTACTAGCGGGTATTAATGATCGTGAAATTAATGCTTTATACTCAAATCAAGCTTCTGATTGGCTTGATCCTTATTATGCTTTTGCCGCCAGTGAAACGACAAATGCACGGCGTAAAACTGTTATGCAGTTGCAACGACTTGGCGCACATGTGTTAACGACATTTCCTGAATACTTAGACAAAAAATTATTACACTACTATGAAGATTTGCGCCATCGTCGCAGCGTTTAATGACTTATTTTTCTTTACCAAATTTCCAAATTGAACCCGTGAGTACTGTCCAAAGCAAAATTCCATAACCCACACCGATGACAACGCGTGATGAAAGTGGGTACGCATCATTTGGCGAAACATAGCCTTCAATCAACCCGGCTCCGACAAGAAACAAAGAAACGACCACTAATAATTTACCAGCCTGACTGACGGCCGCTTGAAATGCTACTACACGCGAACGATCACCTGGCCTAATGATGGCTTCGCCTAAGCGAATACCGGCTGCACCGGCTAAACAAATCACCGTTAATTCAACAACGCCATGGGCAATTACAAAATTAAATAAACGTCCGTCTAAATCATAATGTGCTGTAAATGCAAAAATACAACCCAACATAAACCCATTCATGCCAATAATATAAAGTGTACCGATGCCGTAAAGCGCGCCGAGCACGAAGGCAAACAGACTCACGACAATATTGTTCGTCATTATTGAAACAGACAAAACAGAAGACGGTGTAACGTTAAGTAAATCATCTGTCCACAACTTACCGGATTGAACGAAATCAACCATGGTTGTCGATGCAAATAAACTCACCATTTCTGGATAGTTCCAAACCAATAACCATCCGGCAGCGGCCATCAAAAGGAATAGACCCACTGTTGCAAAAAAAGTATTTTTTAAATCGGCCATAACCTGAGGTACTTCAACAACAATCAATTTCTTTAATTCGTACCAAAAAGATTGTGGCTTGCGGTAAATAACATCATCACTGCGTGCAAACAAAGCATCGAGCGAACGCGAAGTATTGCTATTAGGGAGTATATTTTTAGCCAAAGAAACATCGCGCGCTAATGCGCGAGATTCTTGAACTATTTCCAATACTTCATCAAGCGGCTGTGCTCGCTTATCTTTTTGTACAGATAATAATTCATTTAAACGTTGCCAATGTTTGCTCCGTGTTTGTAACCACGTTTGCAGTGAATGTTGGCTCATGGTTTTATTCCTTGCTGCACTGCCACTAATTTTTCATACACACTATTTCCATAGGTGTGTGCAGCTGTTTGTGGTGGTAAGGCGATGCTCATTTTTTTTAGCATTTTTTCTGCTAACGCCAAACGCTTTGATGAATCCATATCTTTCCATCGCGACAATAATGAATTAACAAGTTCAAGGTGTTCTGGCGCGTAATCTGTATTCTTACCAATTAAACTCACCTGTTCTAGATCACTAGTAGTTGCATGCTGCTCTTTTACTAATAATGTGCCAGCTGCCATATCTCCAATGCGTACTGCATTTTTTGAAAATAGGCATACCGTAAATCCAATCATGTACAAACTAGGTAATGAATCAACTAAACGAAACATATTGCGCAAGACTAAAGCGCCAATACTTGGCGTGCGTCCATTTAGATCAACAATGCGTACGCCTGCCATACGCTTGCCCGGCGTGCGACCATGCATAAGCACTTCTAGAACAGGGTGGTAGAGAAAATAAATCAGTAGCGCAGGTATCCAGGTAACTGATGTCCATGCTGAATTCGTGAATAAATCCAGCTCTGTTCCATTCGAGAATTTTAACACCAAGTAAACAATTAACACCCAAGCTGCTGCTACGACAAAACGAATATGCCAGTCCAACAAAAATGCATAACTTCGGCTTCCAGGGCCTGCTATGGCTATAGAGAGCGCTGTTGCATCCGCCGATTGTATTGTAATTTGATCATCCATCTTCAAATCCCTATCGCTTGAATTTAATCTGGAAATAAAACCTGCTCAAACTCTTTCATTGCCATTTCGTAGACATCGCGCTTAAAGTAAATAACTTCTTCAAGGGGATGCCAGTAATCAACCCAACGCCAATGGTCAAATTCAGGCTCACCATGGGTGTCCAGGCGCACCTCATGATCTTCTGTAATCAGTCGGAGCAAGAACCACCGCTGCTTTTGGCCAATACAGAGCGGTTTTGAATCATGGCGAATAAGTTGCTTGGGTAAGTGGTAGCGCAGCCAATCACTACTTTGACTGAGAATTTCGACGTGGTGTGGCTGTAAGCCAATTTCCTCATCAAGTTCACGGTAAAGCGCTTGCTCTGCCGTTTCATGTTCATTTATGCCACCTTGCGGGAATTGCCAGGCATTTTGGCCAATACGACGAGCCCACAATAAGCGGTTTTCTTGATTGCACAGGATGATTCCCACATTGGCTCTGAATCCCTGTTCATCTATCACAACTTCACCTCTTAAAATCTTATCGCATTATTGTCACACGATTAGAGTCGACCATCAATTATCAAATTTATTGATTGTCCTTTAGGCTGAGGTTTCTTATGCTATGCCCCTATTTTAAGGAGATATATTTTGAGTTTGGCAATTTTTGATTTAGATAACACCCTGCTCGCCGATGATAGTGACTATTTGTGGGGCTGTTTTTTAGTTGAATTGGGCGTTGTCGACGCTGAGTTATATGAATCTGAAAACCAACGCTTTTATGATGATTATAAAACTGGCAGCTTGGATATTTTTGAATTCCTTTCATTTTCGCTTAAACCCCTGTCAATGCATGACATGGACACGCTTGAAAATTGGCGTTCCCGTTTCATGAGTGAAGTTATCCACCCTTTAATACTGCCTAAGGCACAAGCCTTGGTAGAGAGTCATCGTAAAAAAGGAGATACCTTACTCATCATTACCGCCACAAACCGGTTTGTGACCGCTCCCATTGCCGACGCCTATGGTATTGAAAACTTACTTGCCACGGATCCGGAAATTGTTAGTGGGCGGTACACGGGGCAAGTAGCTGGCACACCGTGTTTTCAAGAGGGCAAGGTGAGTCGTTTACATGATTGGTTGAAAACCCACCAACACACCTTGGAAGACAGTTATTTCTACTCTGACTCCCAAAACGACCTACCGCTGTTGAAAAAAGTTACCCACCCTGTCGCCGTGGATGCAGATGAAACCTTGGCTGCCTATGCCACGAAAAATAATTGGCAGCAAATTAGCCTACGATAGTTGGTTTAATGTATTCAAAATCAATCACTTAAACACCAAACAGTGACAGATTACGCCATTGCGTCCATACTATGCCAAGGGCGTGTTTTGATATTAATACCTAGTAAACAGGGGATATTGTGAAGTTTAATTTACCCAGCACACTGCGTGGCCGGCTAGTGCTTGCGTTCACATTGATGCAGGTTTTGGCCATTACCTTATTAGGTTTTTTTCTCGTCACACAAGCGGCGCGCACCGAAATTGATTCCCAACGAAATCTGGCACGAAACTTAATGACGATTGCCGAACCTAATGTGCTGAGTTTATTAGTCGCACGCGATGCCAACGGCCTAAAAAAATACCTCGACAACCTTATCGAAAACACAGCTATCGCCGGCGTTTTTGTCAGTAATCATCCTGGTACATTAATCTATTCGCTTGATCAAAATGATCCCCCTCCAAATCAGTTTGTGCAATTTTTTATTACCAAAGAAGAAGCCAATATCGTGCTTGAATCCGAGTTATACGAAAATAACATTAGTAAGGGTTCACTAGAAATAAAGCTTTCAAACTTACCGATTAGTGAACGCCTCACCGATATTTTAATAAATAATTTATTGATACTGGCGGGATTGCTCCTCATCAGCTTGGCGATCACCTACCGCGTTATTTCCGGCTTTACCTCGCCACTAAAACGACTGGTAAAAATAGCCTCTCATATCGGTCGAGGGGACTGGCAACAACACATTGTGACGCCACACACTAGCTACACAGAGATCCAGGATCTTGGCAATGCGCTCACAGAAAGCGCTCGCTTGATGTCCGAACAAATTAATAATTTGCAGCGTACTCAAGATAAATTACTCACTAATGAACAGCAGTTACGTTCTCTTGTTAACAATATGCGTGAGGCGATGTTTGAATTAGACAATCGCGGTATCATTTCTTTTCTTAATCCTGCTTGGCAACAATTAACTGGCTACAATGCCACTGATACTTATGGTAAATATTTTTCAGATTTTCTTCCTGAATCAAAAAACCGTGAATTATTCAAAAAGGATCAGCTCCATAAACTTGATATTAACAGCGCTGAACTAGAAATTCGCTCATCTGGCAGCAAACCTATTCGTGTTGAACTGGATGCGCATGCAACATTCAATAATCATGGAAAGCTGGTTGGTGTCGTCGGTCGCTTTCATGACATCACTGAACGTTATGAATTAACACAAACCTTGCAACGTCACCGGCGACAACTTTATAAAATATCAATTACTGATGAGCTTACCGGACTCTATAACCGCCGTCATTTTGAAAAAATTCTTGCCAAAAAATTACCGCAAAATCTAAAAGAAGGTAAGTCGCTTTGTTTAGCCTTGGTAGATATTGATGGTTTCAAATTCATCAATGACACCTATGGGCATTTAGTTGGCGACCAAGTACTTAAATCGACTGCAGAAACGCTAAGCTCTTTATTACGCACCGATGATATTGTCGCTCGCCTTGCTGGTGATGAATTTGCATTACTTTTTCTTGAAACCAGCATTGATGAAGCCCGCGAGTTATGCCAACGAGCTTTAGATGCGTTGCATAACTCACACGTCCGTCTTACTGTTGGGCAATTGCAACTTCGTGCAAGTGTTGGAATGTCTATTGCACCGTTTCATGGCAACTCCGTGCAGGAACTCATTGGTGCGGCTGATGTGGCTTTATACCAAGCGAAGCGTCGTCATCGCGGCAATATTGAAGTGCTTTCTATTGATATTAGCCAAGGCATTATGGAAGTGTTTAGTCGCGGTTTTGAACTACGCAATGCCCTTGAGGGCGGCGACATCATCCCTACTTTTCAACCCATTACAGATTTGGTTACTGGCGAACCCCTTGCTTACGAAGTTTTAGCCACAATGAAACGTGGCAATACACTACTTTCTGCCTCTGAATTTATTATGGTTGCCGAAGATCTTGGTTTGGTACGTGAAATAGATTTATGTGTTATTGCGAGTGCGCTCGAGCTTGCGCCACCCAGTATTGAATTGTTTATGAACATCAGCCTTACATCGTTTAATGACAACAACTTTGGTAGTGACTTGCTAAAACTCATTACACCTGCCTGTGAAGCAGGCCGACCCGTGACCATCGAAATAACTGAACGTGAAACAATCAATTTAACCGAAACCCTACTTGCACAAATTCAGGCTCTTCGTGATGTCGGGTGTAAGCTTGCTCTGGATGATTTTGGGCAAGGTTACTCTACTTACAATTACCTACGCATTTTCCGTCCGGAATATCTAAAGATTGATGGTGCGTTTGTCAGCAAAATTCTCGATAGCCATGCTGATCACACTATTATTGAACACATTCATGCTTTAGCACTGTCCTTTGGCGCAGTCAGTATTGCGGAAAGCATCGAAAATGAAACCTTGCGTGAATCAGTTCTGCACATGGGTATAAAATGTGGCCAAGGTTATCACTACGCGCGACCTGAAGTTGCAGAAAAAGCCTTCGCGAAAACAAATTCTGTAGCCTGAGCGTTAAATATTTCTGTAAGCCTTTGATTTGAACTTAAGCATTTATTCTTTTCTTGACTCGTCATCACAATCAACCTAATCTCGCTCCACCTGCATCAGGTGCTCTAGACATTTTTTCAATGAATGGAGTGAAACGGGAAGTCGGTGCGATAGACACAAAACTATCTATTCCGACGCTGCCCCCGCAACGGTGAATCGAGTAAAAGCCTGTCATCCAGCCACTGTGCATTAGCATGGGAAGGCGACAGTCTAGGTAAAACCACTCGTAAGCCCGGAGACCGGCCCGATGCACTAAGCGACATGTTGCGGGCGGGCGACGGTAGCGGGCATTATAGTGTCTCATCCAACTCCTTCTGCACTGTCTTCACTGATCTGACTATGCGGGTTGCGTAGTCCTGTTTTTACGGAGTTGTAATGAATACCATTAGAAAACCTCTGCTAGTAAGCCTTATGCTAGCTAGCGTTAACCCTGTTTATGCTAACGATAAAACCCTTGATCCGATTATTGTTACGGCAACACGAACAGCTCAAACCGTTGATGATGCCCTTTCACCTGTCATCGTGATTACACGCGAAGACATTGAACGCAATCAAGCCGTGGATGTGGCTGAATTACTTCGTTTCCATGCCGGTTTAGACATTGCTCGAACGGGTGGCGCAGGCTCACAAACCTCATTGTTTTTACGTGGCACCGAAAGTGACCATACGCTAATCATGATTGATGGCGTTAAGTTTAACCCTGGCACAACCGGTGGCGCCGCATTACAAAATATTGACCCTGAACAAATTCAACAAATTGAAATCGTTAAAGGTCCTCGCTCGACGCTTTATGGTTCTGAGGCCATTGGCGGGGTTATTAACATTATTACTCGTCGCGGAAAAACAAAGGGAACGCACGCTACTGCCAGCATGGCCATAGGCGAAGATAAAACAAGAAAATTCAGTGCTAATGTTGCACACACCAGTGATGTTTTTCGTGCAGGCCTCGCTGTCGCCGCAAACAATACCGATGGTTTTCCAGCTCGCCTAAGCAGTACTGCTGGCGATAATGGGAATAGAAACACGAGTATAAATGCTTATTTTGGCGTCAAAATGAATAATGGTGTTGATGTTGAATTAAGCCATTGGCAAAGCCGTGGCAATAATGAGTACCTTAATTTCTCGTTAGCTGCGCGAGATCAAGATTTTACCAATAGTGTTTCGGCCTTAACATTCAAGGCAAACCCGACTGATATTTGGTCAACGTCCTTAAAGTTTAGCCACATGGAAGATGATCTGGAACAGAACCAAAACAACAATAGTTCCAGAACAACTCGTAATGTACTTGACTGGCAAAATGATCTTGAACTCAATCAACACCATTTAATAACAGCGGGTGTCTCTCTATCTTCAGAAAAAACTACCTCAGTTGGTTTTTCAAGTTACGATGAACGAACCAGTACCAACGCTATTTTTATTCAAGACAACATTCAATACGGTAAACACCAATTCTTAGTTGCTGCGCGAAACACTGATCATGAAGATTTTGGTAATCATGCCACTTGGAATCTCGAGTATGGTTATCAGGCAACACCTAAACTACGACTGCTAGCTGGTGTTGGTACCGCTTTTCGTGCACCAACCGGTAATGACCGGTTTGGTTTTGGCGGTGATCCGGAACTCCAGCCAGAGACATCTCGTAATATTGAATTAGGTTTGCGTTACAAACCTACGCAACATCATGGTTTCTCGGTTAGCGCCTTTGATAACAAAATAAAAGATTTAATTAACCTTGTACAAGTTCCTGCAGGTTCGTTTAATTTTAATGCTGTGAATGTTGGACGTACTCGAATTAAAGGCATTGAGTTTGGCTATGATTTTGCCAAAGGGCCTTGGCAAGCTAAAGCAGAAGCTATTTTTCAAAACCCGAGAAACGAATCAGATGATACCCTGCTACTTCGCCGTGCTAAACGTAGCCTTACGGCATCCCTTGTTTATACCAAAGGACTTTACCGTATCGGTGCTGACATGCTCGCGAGCGGCAAACGTGAAGATGCCAGCAATGTGACGCTCGCGTCCTTTACTACTGTCAACTTGAATGCCAGTTATGCACTTAATAAAGATTGGCGTATACAAGCACGCTTGGAAAATGCGTTTAATGAAGAATATGAACTTGTCGATGATTACACAACGCCTGGTCGCACCATGTTAGTTGAACTTCGTTTTGCTCCCAAAGGATTCTAAGTAGCGATGAAAACGTCAATCAGCTTATTTTTACTAGCATCTGCCGCGCTTCATTTGGCGGTGCTAGGGCTGGTTGATTTTAGTTCGCCCACTCAAATAATTGACTCGGGTTCTTTAATAAGAGTTAGCATTCAAGCGCCATCTTCCAAGCCTGTTACAAAAACCTCCTCGCATAAAAACATTGAACAAGCTACCCCCACAAAAAAACTCGTTAGTTCAAATAGTATGCCAGTTATCAAGCCTGTGCTGAAAAAACAAAAAAGCGTTAATAGCTCTCTTGAGAATACCCATTTCACTCCTGACCTTGTTGAGGCACCGATTCAAAAAACAGTTACCGCCACTGAGGACACGACTGTTGCGAAGCATACCAATGACAATCCAAACATACCTTCATTGTCTAAAAGCGTATCGAGTTTATTGTATTCTGATTTGAAACGCGCGTTTGATTTACACTTTTACTATCCACGAATGGCGATTAAACGCGGCTGGGAAGGCGAAGTTAAAATCAGCCTTCGTGTTGAAGCCAACGGGTATTTAACGCATATTCAAGTTATAGATAGCTCTGGCTATAATCTTTTGGATAAGGCGGCAATAACCAGCATTGATCGCGTTCAAATTTTACCCGCAGCCATTGCTTTATTAGATGGCCGTAGTCTGGATCTTATTTTACCCGTGCAGTATGGTTTACTCTAATTTCTGATTTCTTCTTAAGAGGTAATAGAATGGGACACCGGCTATCAAAAATTTACACCCGCACCGGTGACAAAGGTGATACCGGCCTTGGTGATGGTTCACGCGTGGCAAAAGATAGTCTGCGTGTAGAAGCTTATGGTACAACTGACGAGCTAAACAGCATTATCGGCATGATTCTCGCCCACCCTTTACCAGATGAAGTTAAAACCTGTTTAGATGGTATTCAACATGACTTATTTGATTTAGGTAGCGAACTTTGTGTGCCAAATTACAGTAAACTCAATATCGAATATGTAACACGACTTGAAGAAACCCTTGATGACTTCAATGCTGAATTGCCCATGCTTAAAGAATTTATTTTGCCCGCGGGTGGTCATGCCACGTCTAGCTGCCATTTAGCGCGCACTGTCTGCCGCCGAGCTGAACGTAGGGCAGTCAGCCTTAATCGTGAAGAACCTGTCTCCCCTCACGTCATCAGCTATTTAAATAGACTCTCTGATTTGTTATTTGTGGTTGCACGGGTGCTAGCGCGCCATGAAAATGGTGCTGAAGTGCTTTGGCAACCTGGTCGACATGACGAAAAATGACAAAACCAATATTGCTTAGTTGGAGCAGCGGTAAAGACAGTGCATGGAGTCTATACAAGCTCCAACAAAATCCAGATTATGAGGTTGTTGGCTTAGTCACGACGGTAAATAAAAAATACCAACGCGTCGCGATGCATGGTGTACGAGAAAGACTCTTGCAACAACAGGCTGATGCAGCCGGTTTACCACTTCACGTCCTTAATATTCCATCACCTTGTACCAATCAAGAATATCAGGATGTTATGAAATCGTTCATTACAGTGATGCAACAAGACGGTATTGAATACATGGCATTTGGCGATTTGTACTTGCAAGACATCCGTCAATACCGCGAGCAACAACTCGCCAATACCGGAATTAAGCCTGTCTTTCCTTTGTGGCAACAACCTACTCGCGAACTTGCCGAACAAATGATTTCTGAAGGTTTGGAAGCAACCATCACTTGCATTGACCCCAAAAAATTATCAGCAGATTTTGTCGGGCAAGGTTTTGATCTTGATTTCATCAATCAGCTTCCGAATGGTGTTGATCCTTGTGGTGAAAACGGCGAATTCCATAGCTGTGTTCATAACGGCCCTATGTTTAATTATCCTATTCCTGTTAATACGGGTGAAATAGTTGAGCGCGATAACTTTATCTTCATTGATTTGATACCGGAACTTAGTTAAACCCCTTATTACTCTCCCATTTCTATTCTAATTCGATATACTGCATTAAATTTATTCTATGCAGGTGCTTAACATGAAAGATCCGGTTGTAATTATTGGTATGGGTGAAATGGCTGGCGTCTTCGCCCGTGGTTTCTTGCGTTTAGGACATCCCGTTTACCCTGTTACACGCGACATGTCACTCGATACAGCAGCCTCAGAGTTACCCACCCCGGCACTAGTCTTAATTGCTGTTGGAGAAAATGATCTTCATCCAGTGCTCGAACAAATCCCAACGCTTTGGTTAGATCGACTTGGCTTAGTGCAGAATGAATTATTACCACGCGATTGGCATGCCCATGATCTTGCCGACCCGACAGTTATTTCAGTTTGGTTTGAGAAGAAAAAAGGCATGGATTATAAAGTGCTTATTCCATCACCTGTGTATGGCCCTAATGCAACGCTTATTTCTAATGCACTCGCTGCCATTGATATTCCCACCACTATACCCGCAGATAAAGATGAATTATGTTACGAATTAGTAAGAAAAAATGTCTATATCCTAACGACCAATATTGCCGGCCTTAAAGCTGGTGGAACGGTAAGTGAATTATGGAAAAATCATCAACAACTTGCGCGTGATGTCGCTAAAGATGTGATGAAATTACAGGCTTGGTTGACCAACACCGATAGTGTTGATGAAGATAAATTGATTCAGGGCATGCTTGAAGCTTTTGATGGTGATCCTGATCACGGTTGCATGGGGCGAAGTGCGCCAGTACGTTTAAGTCGAGCGCTTGAGTTAGCCGCTAAAGCTGGCCTTGATTTACCAACATTAAAACAAATCAGCAACGAAACGAGCTAAGCGGTCAATATCCAAATAGCGCCAAGGTCAGTGCTGCAACAATGACCACAAGTATAACGATACTCCGCAAAATTAACCCCATCACTGCACGAACATGTTTAGGCACATCATCTTTGTTCACTGATTCATCTGTTGCCAGACTTGCCATCTGTAATGCACCTAAACCGCTGGTAATAACTGCAAGGGATGATGCTTTCTGCCAGTCATCTCGCCATTCAACGCGCCGCTCACGCCAAAGATGCATCGCATCAACAAAACTGCCAGCCATGGCAAACAGCACGGCCACCAAGTGCGCAGGCACCCAACCAAGAATATCGTAAAGACGGTTCACAGCCTGTGCAAATGAATCTGATTGCTGGCCGAAACGTTGTTGCAAGTGAGATGATAAACGATAAAGCACCGCACCTAATGGCCCTGATCCCAACAGCGCAAAAACAGTAAACCAGATGATCGGTGATAAAATTTGATCGTGGCCAATAATTAAAATTCGTTCCACAAGCCGTTGCTGTAATTCACCTAGTGCTTCAGGTGGTTCTTCACCTAAAATTTCTTTTGCTGCCTGCTTGGCTGCATCTTCATCTTCGCTTCCCCAGGCAGTTAGAAAATTTTCAAGCTGTTTTTCTATGTCTTGTGGTGCCAGACAAAGAAATAACACGACTGTAGAAAATATTAATGACAATAAACCAAGAAGAACATCATCAAGCACAACATTGACAACAATCACGGCAAGCAAAGGGCCAAAAATAATCAGTAAGACAACAATGGGGCCTTGCCATTTGCGCTCATCAAACCACGTCTTGATTTTATCTGTGTATTTGTCAAACCAATCAAATTGACGATATTCGCGCAGGTGTCCAAAGGAACGCTCAAGAATTAAGCTAATTAGTATTGCTATCAAACTCATAAAATCAACTCACCCTGCGCTGGACTAAGTCGTTATTATCCCTAGATTCGTCAGGATAATCCACAACATTTAAACTGAGAGCAGTTTACGAAGTCTCGGCCAGTCAAAAGCGGGGCCTGGATCGGTTTTTCTGCCTGGTGCAACATCACTATGCCCCACAATGTTGTCTGGACTAATCGCTGGATAACGCATCTGTAATACGGCGATGAGTTCAGCTAATTGATGATATTGCTCATCTGTATAGGCAAGTTCATCTGTACCTTCCAGCTCAATACCAATTGAAAAATCATTACAACAGGATTTACCATCAAATTGTGACTCACCAGCATGCCATGCTCGTTTTTCAAATGGCACATATTGCACCAGTTCACCGTCACGCCGTATTAAAATATGGCTGGAAACTCGCAGATGGGAGATTTCCTTAAAATATTCATGCTCATCGGGATCCAGCGTATTAGTAAATAGAGCATCTATCCAGGGGCCACCAAATTCACCCGGTGGTAAGCTGATTCCATGAACGATTAATAATGAAATGTCACAGGTTCGCTCGTCACAATTAGGGGAGTTTGCTTGCCTGGCTTCGGCCAATAATCCTTTTTCTATCTGCATAACTTATTTTATGTTGCAGGCTTCGCTAACACCAGCGAGAAATAATTATTGTCGGGCGAAAAATGCTTGCTAAGAATAAAACCCGCTTCTTTTAGCATTTCTTGCAGGGAAGTATGCGTAAACTTGCGACTGATTTCCGTTAGAATGCTATCGCCTTCCTCAAATTGGATTTCTTCTTCAAGAGCTTGTAGCTTCACTGTTTGTTGTTCTTTTGCGATGAGGTGCATTTCAATTCTGGATTTGTCTTGGTTAAAAAATGCGTGGTGCTTGAATTTATCAGAGTCAAAATCAGCTTCGACTTCTCTGTTGAGGACATTGAGTAAGTTTAAGTTAAACGCCGCTGTTACGCCTTGCTTGTCATTGTAAGCAGCATTAAGTATTTCTGTGTCTTTAATTCTATCCGCGCCGATTAACAACATATCGTTCTCAGACATAGACTGACGTAACTCTGTAAGAAACTCAACGCCTTCTTTATGATCAAAGTTACCAATAGTGCCGCCCAGGAAAACATATAAACTACGCCCAGCAAAATCTGGTAAATGTTTTAGCCCAGCATTATAGTCGCCTACAAGACCGTTGACATCTAGCCAATGATATTCATCCTGTAAACTTTCTGAGGCATCTTTTACTATCTCTTCGCAAATATCAAATGGCCAATATTTAACCTGACAGTTATGCGTTTCGCATGCATCAAACAAGCGTCGTGTTTTACGGGACGTGCCACTGCCTAATTCAACCAAATGTTCAGGTTGACAATGTTTAATAATGGCCTCTGCAGAATCTTGCAATAATGAGTCTTCTGTTCGTGTAGGGTAGTACTCTTTTGTTTCACAAATTTTATCAAACAACTGTGAACCATGATCATCATAAAAGTATTTTGCGGGTAACTGTCGCGGCTCATTTAACAAGCCTTCTTTTACATCCTCAAGCAGCGAGGGTACACCACGAGCGGGGGCAACTTTTTGACAATTCAAACGGGGTTCCATTGGCTTTTCTTTTACAGACAATTCCATGTTCAGCTCCTGTGATTTCTATTCATTATTATGACAGGGTCCATACTACTAACTCGTATTGGTTATAGCGCCATGATAGGCTAACATCTACCTTGTACAGTGTCGAACCGACCATAAACGGGAAACGCTATGTGCCGTATGGCGGCCTATCTAGGCTCTACAATCTGTCTTGATGAGTTTTTAACTAGACCTGCTCATAGTCTAGTAGTTCAATCTTATGCGCCTGAAGAATTAGTCTACGCTAAGGTTAATGCGGATGGGTACGGTTTCGGCTGGTATAACAATCAACAGCAACCCTGCAATTATCGTAGCCCTATGCCGATATGGTCTGATCCAAATCTACACAATTTGGGTAGAGGGCTTGAGTCAAATCTGTGGCTGGCTTTTATTCGAAGTGCAACTGAAGGTTCTTCGGTGAACCATGAAAATACTCAACCCTTTTTCGATGATGAATTGTTATTCATGCATAATGGCTACATTGAAAGTTTTACTTCTCAAGTTCGTCGCCAGATTTCAGAATATTTAAGCGATGATATTCGTGATGGTATAAAGGGAACAACAGATTCCGAATATCTCTTTGCACTATTAAGAGAATTGTTAAGTTATGACCCTGACATGTCAATTGAAGATGCCTGTATAGAAATGCAAGAAATTCTTGCTGACTATGTAGGCGAAAAACGCACCGCCTTGCTTAACTTCATTATTAGTGATGGCGAGCTTATCTACGCGGTACGTCATGCAATAAATCACGATAGTCCTTCTCTCTATTACACAACCGATGACGATCAATTTCCAGATGCACAACTCATCGCTTCGGAACCTTTAACACCAGAAGCGTTGTGGCAACCTGTACCTGATCATCATATTCTTATTTTATCCAATGATGATCCCCCTGAGTTAGTTTCTCTATAAATGACCACGGATTTAATTACAGCACTTAGAAATACTCACCTTATCATGCATGACATGGCTGAACAGCTTAGTGATGCTGACTATAGAACGCAGTACCACCAGGATCTTAGCCCATTCGGTTGGCACGTGGGACATTGTGTGTTTACCGAGTCTTACTGGCTACGCGATGTTATTTTAAATGATGACACCATTTCAAAACAATTTGACTGGCTTTATGTTCCCGAAAATATACTCAAGCCCGCACGCGGTCCAGCACTACCACCTATTGATGAACATTTGCATTGGTGTGAAAAATTAGCCGATGAAAATTTCACTATTTTCAGTAAGCCACCAGTAAAACTTATGCAACATTCTCTTAATAAAAAAAATTATATTCTAAAGTTCCTTATTCAGCACCATAGTCAACATATTGAGACCATGGCAATGGTACTGGCTCAGCGCCAATTACAATTGAAACCTATGTTAACTGTCACACGACCAATCGTTGCAAACGATAACGTCAGCTATAATTTTCAGCATTATGCTGGGGGTAACTTTAGTGTTGGCAGCCCAATGGAACCAGAAGCTTTTGATAACGAATTACCACCGCAAAATATTACGCTGCAACAATTTCTTCTTGCTGATTCACCCGTTTCTAATGGCGACTGGTTAGCCTTTATTAATGATGGCGGCTATCAAAATAAAAAATACTGGAGTGATGCTGGCTGGCAGTGGTGCGAGGAAGCAGAGATAACGCAACCCGAATCATGGGTTCGTGACACCTCGGGTAATTTTTATGAAATATTAGCGACAGGCGCAATAGAACTTAATTCTTCTGCTGCACTTTCAGGAATTAGCTATTTTGAAGCGACCGCTTTTGTTAACTGGTTGCGCAAAAAGATAAAGCCATATTCTCGCGTACGCTTGCCTCATGAATATGAATGGGAAGTTGCCGATAAATCAAACGCACTACCCCAATCTGGTGAGGCGTGGGAATGGTGCGAAAATAGTTTTCACCCCTATCCGGGGTTTTCTGCTTTTCCCTATGATAATTACTCTAAACCCTGGTTTAATAATAATCACTTTAGTCTAAAAGGTGGCAGCAAATATACTCAACCCTGTATTAGGCGTAGTAGTTTTCGCAATTTCTATAACCCGGACAAACGTCATATCTTTTCTGGCCTGCGTTTAGCAATGGATGTAGATTAATTCCCTCGTTTTGCCATTCCTTTTAGTACCATATCTGTGTAACTAACCATGCCAACAATTTTTCCTTGTTCCACAACGGGGGCCCGTGTTAAACCAAACTTATCAAACAGTCTTGCGCAATACCGAATATCCATGCTCGCACTTACCGTGATCACAGGCTTTGACATCACCTCATAAATATTGACTCGTTCTGGCGCACGGTCTTTTGCTAATACATAACGCGCAATATCAGCCAATAACACAATACCGTACTCATCATTTTCATGACGTTTATCTACTATCAATGACTTATTCTCTACATGGATCATCTTCTCAAGTGCTTCGCTAACGGTCGTAATACCGTCAACCAGATCAAATTTTCTTTTCATTACATCTCTTGCGCGCACTATATCTATTTCACTCATAATTTTTCCTCCACAACGTCTGTCAATTCACGTATTTGATGCGCCACACCGACAGCATCTTCAACATCAACCTGGAACGCAATACCTGTTCCTGGCTGTAAATCAAATTCTCCTATTTCTGAGATTGTCTCGAGGATTGTTCGACTCATGTGTTCTTCCACCAAGAACAACAACATGTCGCGTTGTGTCTCTAAATTTAGACCAAGGAAGGTTTTAGCTTTTTTAACACCCTCACCTCTAGCTTGACTGATTACTGTTGCTCCAGTTGCACCCGCTTCCCTTGCGGCATCAAGAACTTTATTGGTTTTCTCATCTTCGACTAGGGCAATTAATAATTTAAAATGCATAATTCCACCCTCCTTATTTGTAGATAACAATTATGAATCATTTTCTTCTTCATCCTGCTTTTTAATACTGCGTTTGAGTCGCCACTCACTTAATTGCGCATAAGCCATGACTGTAATTATTGGAAACAAACTTGCAAAAGCAATTAAACCGAAACCATCAATGATTACGCTACGGCCCGGCACGGTTCCCGCTAAACCTATGCCTAAGGCAGCGACTAAAGGCACAGTCACTGTTGAAGTCGTTACACCACCTGAATCATAGGCAAGCGGTATTATCATTTTCGGAGCATAAACCGTCTGAATCAGCACAAAGATATAACCAACAATGATGTAGTAATGAAGAGGTGTACCCGTCACAATTCGAAACGCACCCAATGAAATACCAAATGCCACACCAATCGCTACCGCAATACGTAAACCCCATATGCCAATTGCGCCCGCAGAAACTGTATTCGCTTTTATCGCTACCGCGATCAATGAGGGTTCGGCTATGGTGGTAGAAAAACCAATCGCCGCTGCAAACATATACACCCAAAAGTAATCGGCCCAGTGCAGGGCATCGGCGATTTTTTCAACGCCTGCATAAATAAACGCAGGATCTGTTAGCTGCGTTGCCATTAATTTACCCAGTGGGAATAATGCTTCCTCTAAACCCACCAGGAAAAAACCTAATCCCAGCAATACATACAATAAACCTAACAAAATATTTTTAAAATTAGATATCTTTTGCCTTAGTACAACAAGTTGAAAAAAGAAAATTATTGCAATAATAGGTATTAGATCAAACAGTGTCTGAATCAAGGTATCTAAAATGTGCCCTAATAATTCCATTAGTGCACCACCATGCCGTAGCCCATGACAAAGATCATTGGGGTAAGTGACGCTAATGCAATCAAACCAAACCCATCTACCATTGGGTTTCGGCCACGAATACTTGATGCCAAACCAACGCCAAGGGCAGTGACCAAAGGAACGGTCACCGTTGACGTTGTAACGCCGCCAGAATCATAGGCAATGCCAATAATTTCTTTGGGTGCAAAAAACGTCATTATTACTACTCCGGCGTAACCACCAATAATTAAATACTGCAGTGGCCAGCCCTTGATAATTCGAATAACACCAATAAAAATGGCCAGACCCACTGAAAAGGCCACAGTAATGCGT
>Ga0316207_10001238_pt1 | contig 32618 bp, 29 predicted proteins | sample 6weekpyrite_MG_FD_204943 | JGI IMG/M metagenome (GOLD analysis project Ga0316207, IMG submission 204943) | Microbial mat bacterial communities from mineral coupon in-situ incubated in ocean water Damariscotta River, Maine, United States -... | ecosystem: Environmental > Aquatic > Marine >...
GATGGATTGTTTCGCAACTACCATCATGCATCGAGGCTCAATGTGATTCAACTTTCCTTATTTGGCTATTTATTTACCCATTGTTTTTTCTGAAGACCCAAATTAATAAGTGACTAACTAAATATTCCTCCGCATTAAAACTATTAGTAATATTGGGAATATCATGATGCTTTCCCGGGTTACGTAAACTTCACCCAGGCTACAGATTCTGAATACGCATCAATAAACGAGTTGAATTGGAAATTCCTATAGCCCGAATGGAGTTTGCATAATCCAGGATTGAATTTAAACGCTTCGTCAAATTACTACATGCTATCCATTCTCATGCGAATTTATGGGAATCAATCAATAAGTTTTTTTTTCAATTTTAAAGATACCCATTTTCTATTTCTAAAATTCACTAGTAATAGCCTATCAAAATATAACAATATGAATTCCTAAAAAAATAATCAATTAGGCGAGAGTTTCAAATTATCGTGGTTCTATAATTCTTGTTAAGAATTTAAATCATATTCATATAAAGATTACCACCACGCAGTTTTTATCCGAATTCGCGATATATACAATTAAGCCGATTTCCATATTCTTTAATTTGGGATCAAACCATTTTACCGCAACTTATAAAATCTGTTTCCGCCATAATGGGATTGAGTAAATAGATTTCATATAAAACTTCCTTTCTCAAAATAAATGCATATACTCAATAAATAGATTTAAGTCAGATGAGAGAATTTATGGCATCATTTGCTAAGATTTTTGAGGAATATCATCTCGTAGCGTCACTGGTACACGGTGAACTTGACGACCAGGAATCCATTGACCTGGTTAAACGCATCGGGAAGTTGCCAGGGTTTCAGCCATCAATGACTCACTTATCAGATTGTCGTTTTATCACAAACAACTTAATGACACCCACGGGAGTAATACAGGTTAGCGAAGTCACACCATTTGCTAAATCTGCAAATCGAGTATATGTGGTGAACGATGAAATGGCTAAAATATTTTCAGTAATTTATTCTTCAACCAGTGGTGCCAGTGATAATTTTTATGTCACTTATGATTTTAACGAAGCTTGTCGTCGTCTTGGTATTCCAGAAGCTATTATTTTAGAATCTGATTTGTATAAAACTATCGCCTAGTGGATTTAAAAAGTTTTGCCTCTTAACAAAACCCAGTAATTACGAATAATCATCGAATTCTTTATCCCGATGAGTGAGCGTTACTTCACTAGAAAATCACACCAATTTGAAATTCGGGGGAAATTCCAATATCCCCACCACCCTCATGATCACCGGTTATTTGAAACCAATAATTTAAACCTGCACTAAAGTAAAAGCCGTAATCCGTGCGTTGTTTAAACCAACGTTGAATGCCAATACCTGGACCGATGAGAAATGTATCTTTAGAAAACAAGATGCCCTCTTCCTGCCCTGTGATGGCGCCTAATATACCTGGAGTTAACAAGGTAGCCATATCCAAATAGAAATCGTAATGACTTATGCCCAGCAAAGGAATGCGCAATGTAGGCGTGAATCCCTCTAATCCAAATGCAATATTAAAAATAACTGCAGGCTCACGGTACCAATGGGAGTAACGAATGCCAATCATACCTGACTCTAAACCCAGGCCAGTGCCAAGAACCGTTTGATTGGCTGTAGATTTTATAGGGTAAGTATGTATTTCTGAGGTTTGAGCAATGCAACAATAAAAGGAAAAAACCAGGCCAAATAGTAATGCTCGGTACTTAATTCGCTTCATTCTTTATTCGAGGAAGCGTGCCTGCTGCTTCAAGCTCATCCGTAAGGCCATAGTTACGTAAATCTCGGATACGTTGTGGATACAGTATTCCATCTAAATGATCGACCTCGTGTTGAACCACGCAAGCGTGAAACCCTGAAACTTCCTTTTCAATTGGTTTGCCGTTTTCGGAAAAACCACTGTAACGAATCATTTTATATCGAGGGACCAATCCCCGATAATCCGGGACACTTAAGCAACCTTCCCAACCTTCTTCTTTTTCCTGATCGACAATTTCAATCACAGGATTTATTAAAACAGTTGTGGGAACAGCTTCCGCATCGGGATATCGGGGATTCCTATCAATGCCAAATATCACGATACGCAATCCTATACCGATTTGTGGTGCGGCTATTCCTGCACCATTTTCTGCTTCCATAGTATCCAACATGTCCTGGATCACGGTTTGCTTGAGTTTTTGATCAATTGAGGTAACGTTTTGTGCAATTTGCTGCAACATGGGATTGCCTATTTTAAGCACTGTTTTTACAGCCATCGATAACAACCACCTGTAGTAAGTGACACTAATTTGACGATCAAATTGATATTTTATCAACCTTAGTGGTAAAAACCCAAGGAAAAAACTTGGCAACGTATCTTTTTAAATACTCATAATTTACAATGAGTTTTGTGACAATTCGATTTACTATGCCCATTAAAATAGCCTACTTATGCGTCAGCTGAACCACAACTTTTATCAACTCTCCAGTATTCTCATTTGTTTTCTTTTCAGCTTACCGCTTTTTGCAGCCGATCAAAAACCTGAAAAATGGTACGAAGTTGAAATTATCGTTTTTGCTTACGACATTGAGTCACAATATGATTCAGAAATCTGGCAAGAAAGACCTGGATTCCCCAAAATTGTTAACACCGTTGAGATATATTCTCCTGCGGAATTAATGCTTGAAGATTATACTGAAAACTTACCAACGTATTTGACTGAACCCGAACTTCAAGATGTTAAAATTAAAACCACAAAAAAAAGTAAAAAAAATAAAAACCTAAGCAACCATGCTAGAAAACTAGCGCTTTCATCAAAATACCAATTACTTTTGCATCGAACCTGGCGACAAACATTAAAAAAGCGTACTGTTTATTTAACTGACAAGCCGGATACAAGCCCTGTTGATTTTACTAATTCAATCCCATCACTCGATGAGGAAGTTACACCTGACGTCAGTCCCGAGGACATGTTGATGAAAGCATTACTCGAAGAGGAAAAACAACTTAACCAATCTATTAATGATGTGCCTTTTTTTCTCAATGAACATGATCAAATTCAACCCTTTGATGAGGTGAGAGACATTCCTCAACCCGTATTAACGCCACTCAGTTATGAAGGTCCGCCACAACATTTGATATACGGGAATTTCACTTTGTCAAAAGGCAGGTATTTGCACATGGAGTTGGATTTTCTCTATCGAGGGGAACCCTATATTCCCCCTGCCAGCGAACTGTCGATTGAGGAAACGTTTCCTATGGCAAATGACACAAATGAGCTTAACGAAGAAAAAGATAGTGCAGTAGAAAATACAGCGGAACTACCAGGTTTTATTAGTAATGAGAAATTGCCATTGGTAGGTTTTCGAATCAAGGAGTCTAAACGGGTACGTTTAAATAATATCTATTATTTTGATCACCCTTTATTTGGTGCGCTCGTTCGTATAAGCCGATATACACTGCCACCACCTGAGGAAAAAGTCGCTAAAAACCTTGAGCAATAACTTCTGCAATAATTAGTCGAGTTTTTGCCATGCCCTCACTTAAATGCGACTGTATCATTTCCATCGTTAACTCTTCTTCACCACGGCCAGCAGCCAGGTTTGCAACTACTGCAAACGTCGCATAACAAATTTCTAATTCTTTAGCCAAAGCAGCTTCGGGCATTCCAGTCATACCGACAATATGACAACCATCTTTTTCCATGCGATTAATTTCTGCCGCAGTTTCTAGACGTGGGCCTTGGGTGGCACCGTAAGTACCCTCGTCTTCAATTACGATTTGTAATTGTCGACTCGCTGCGATGATTTCCTGTCGTAATCCTTCACAATAGGGATAACTAAAATCAATATGGGTGACTTCATTCAAACCTTCTTCAAAAAATGTATTAACTCGCGAATAGGTATAATCAATAATTTGGTCTGGCACCACTAATGTTTGCGGGACGAAATGTGTGGGTATCCCCCCGACCGCTGCAACTGCCAAAATGTGCGTCACTTCAGCCTCTTTTAGCGCCCACATATTTGCGCGATAATTTATCTTATGCGGTGCCAACGTATGACCATGGCCATGACGCGGTAGGAATAAAACCTCATGTCCATCAATTTCGCCATGGGTTAATGGCGCGGAAGGTTCACCATAAGGCGTTTGCACGACCTCACGTTTTATAATTTCCAGATTTTCCAGTTTAGATAAACCTGTACCACCAATTATTGCTAATCTACTCATCTTCTTTTGCCGCTGCGTATATCCCAGCAGTGTTTCTGAGATAATGTTTGTAATCCATGCCGTAGCCAAACACATAACGGTCTGGTACCGATAAGGCCGTGTAATCCGCGTGTTCTAATCCTTCTTTTCTATCATGCATTTTTTCAACTAATACTGCACTATAAGTTTTTCTCGCACCTGATTGGTCGCAAAAATTAACAATTTCATGTAAGGTTTTACCAACATCCAAAATATCATCCACAACCAACACCGCACGATCAGTTAAATTTTTTCTGGGTTTGGAAATCCAGTTTAGGTGATCACCTGATGTATTATCACCGTAACGTGTCGCATGTATGTAATCAACTTCCAAAGAGAAGGAAAAGCGTTTTAATAATTCACTCGTCACAATAATTCCACCTGTCATCACACACAGAACTAAGGGATTTTCATTAGCGAGTTCAAGGCTGATTTTTGCAGCTACGTCATCGAGTGCTTGCTGAACCTGCTGATCGGTAAATAGACATTCTGCACGGGAAGCAACTGCTTGTGCTTCAGTCGCTGTGATGGCCATAACAATTCCTTTATTTATTTTTTGACACGGTTTTTTTAAGTGTCAAAGCATAACTCATCTGCTAAATAATGACGACTGTTCAGATCAGGATCAGGAATTATTACGAGATTTAATAGGTAAACGTGACGGTCCCATCATCCATGGCTTCACTAATAACATAAGCTCCTCCCACGGTTTCATCAACTTCCTCAATGAGATCATCACCCCACATGTCTAGCGTGGGTGTGCAAACTTTAATCTTCACCCCTGCATTGTGTGCATCTTTAATATAATCATACACACTTTTACCGCCAGGAGTGCCATCGAATATTTTTTCAGCAACACCAATTTTAAGTAATTCTCCTGGCCTACCAGAAAAAATCATTTCAACTTCAAATTCCATGGCGGCTGCGACGGTTGCTTGAAAAAATGGCGGTCCAAGTTCTGTCGGATTCGAAGGATCGGTATTTACCATGATAAAAAGTAATTTATCCGCCATAAAATCCTCCAAATGCGCGATAAAGTGTAAAAATAATTTGTTGTGCGTAAATCACGCCAACTCCGACTAAATTACTCGGAAATCCTTAAATTTCAGATGCAGCTTGTGAAGCCGCTTGCCACATCTGCAATTCCTTCAAACTAGATAGATCATATTGAGCTTTACCACGCATTTTGCTCAATCGTTGACTGGATTCCGGAATTGTTTCCCATTGGCAATTATCTAGCACCTCAATAGCGCCCGGTCGGTTATTACACACCAACACCATGTCACAACCGGCGTCGATAGCAATATTCGCACGATCGGTAAAACTACCTGCCATGCCCGCCGCTGCCATGTTTAAATCATCACTAAAAATCGCACCTTGAAAACCCAAACGTTTTCGTAAAACTTGCCCTAACCAGGTTTTTGAAAAACCTGCTGGCTGCGTATCTTGATCTGAATAAACAACATGTGCGGGCATAATGCCCTGCAGGACATTGAGTGAGATTAGTTCAGCAAAAGGGATAACGTCATTTTCCATAATCTCAGCAGTACTGCGTTCGTCCTTGGGTAATTCTAAATGCGAATCGGCGACCACCGCGCCATGACCGGGAAAATGTTTACCAACACTCGCCATGCCTGCTTCTTCCATGCCCTGGATATATGCTCTTGCCAATTGACTGACCGACTGCGGTTTTGAGTGGAATGCGCGATCGCCAATAACACCACTCACGCCATAATCGAGATCTAAGACCGGTGCAAAACTAAAATCCACACCAACCGCTAACACTTCACTTGCCATTAACCAACCCATGGCTTTTGCCATGCCCATGGCCTGCTCTTCTGAATCGTCAAAAAGGTCACCTAGCGGTCGTAAAGGTGGCAAGCGAGTGAAACCATCTTTAAACCGTTGTACCCGACCGCCTTCTTGATCAACACAGGTAATAATTGTATTGGAAGTGTTGGCATGAATACTTTTAACCAAGGTTTGAATTTGTTCAACAGATTCAAAATTTCTTGCAAAAAATATTATTCCGCCAACCAGCGGATGATTAATCAATTCCTTTTCTTCTTCTGAAAGCGTTAAACCTTCCAGATCAATCATAACCGGTGCAATACTCATTTTAGTGAGGTTCCTCTTCTAACGTGATCGAATATCAAGTTTATCACGTAATCTATCTCCCATAATATTTACCGATAACACGACAAGCATAATAGTAACGCCTGGTGACACCACCAGGTGTGGTGCGACTAACATATACGCTGTTCCATCCCTAACCATACTACCCCAGGAGGCATCTGGCGGTTGCACACCTAAACCAAGAAACGATAAACCCGCTTCTGCTAAAACAACCGCTGCAATACCAAATGTTGCTTCAACGATTAATGGCGCGCTAATCAGTGGAATTAAATGTCGACGCATAATTGCGGCAGACGGCGTTCCTAAAGCAATAGCGGCTTGTACATGATCACGGTGTTTCACAGTCATGACTTGTGCACGCGATAAACGCGCGTAACCAACCCAACCGACCAGTGATAAAGCAATAACCACATTTTCAATACCTGGTCCCATCACAGCTGCAAAAGCAATTGCCAATAATATACCAGGTACGGCTAGAAAAACGTCGATTATCCTAACTATCATGGCATCTAACCAGCCACCAAAATAGCCACTTATCGTTCCGATGGTTGTACCAATCAACAGAGAAATTATAGTTACCCAAAGAGCTACAATTAATGAAGTTTTTGCGCCCAAAATTAATCGATCCAAGACAGGTCGACCCAAATCATCTGAACCCAACCAAACTTGACTGTCAGGCCCGTGTAATATTTTTTCTAATTGAATTTGGTCAGGATTTAACGAGAGAAAGGGCCCAAATACTGCCATTAGTAACCATAAAAATAATATTAATAAGGGTACAGCTCTAACCATGTTTTACATCTTTTAATCGAATTCGTGGATCAATCAAAACATAGAGAAGATCAGTAAGAATATTTACAACAACATAACTGAGACTGATAAGCAAAACACAGGCTTGAACCACGGGATAATCTCTTCCCTGAATTGCTTCAATCGTTAACAAACCAATACCTGGCCAGGAAAAAATTTTTTCTGTAATCACGGCGCCACCTAGTAAGGTGCCGAGTTGTAAGCCAATGAGTGTAATGATAGGTAGCAAGGCATTACGTAATCCATGTTTTACAATCACCTGCTGTTGGGATAAACCCTTGGCTTTCGCGGTTCGCATATAATCTTCATTGATAACCTCCAATAATGTACTACGAACCATGCGAGCTAATATTGCGGCCATTGCAGTACCCAATGTTACCGCCGGTAAAATTACTGAGCTAAAACCCTCTTTACCACTTACCGGAAACCAGCCTAACCACAGTGAAAAAACCATAATGAGTAATGGTCCCATCCAAAAATTGGGGATTGAAACTCCAAACAAACTAAATCCCATGGCCAGGTGATCCCAGGCAGAATTCTTTTTCACAGCCGCGATTGTGCCAAGGGGCAAAGCAATAATTATCGCTATCATTAATGATATAACAGCGAGTTCCAAAGTCGCTGGAAAACGCTGTATTATAATGTCACTGATGGGTAATCGCGTATGGATGGAGAGCCCCAGATCGAAATGCATTAAACCGTTCAAATAGTCAACGAGCTGCGTCGTTATGGGTAAATGAAGCCCAAGTGCCTGGCGTAAACTTTCTCGATCAGCGGGTTGTGCAGACTCACCTAACATCATCTCCACTGGATCGCCAGGTATAAAATGAATCAAAAAAAACACCAAGCAACACACACCCAGCGTAACGACAATAGCACTGAATATACGAGATAATATTTCGCTTAACATGATTACTAAATTTTAATACCAATGCAGAGAATTTGATTTTTCATAAACAATGATTTCTGTAGAATTGGTTGATCCTATCAATAAATAATACTTGTTGTTCTTTTGTTTCCAACAAACTCTCATCAATAATGGGCATTTGAGGGAATGCCGATAACAAATCGTGGGCAAATATGCCATTCACGGTTTCGTTTCTCAACGGCGTCGTACCAACGCCGCAACTCGGTGAACGCGCTTTAAAAACATAACCGGCAATATTCGACAAATAGGGTATTAATTTTTGTGCATATTGCCTTAATTCTTCACTGTAATTGTGATGTGGCGGATGTATGGTTTGTGCTTGAATCTTATCTTTAACTCGGTTAAGTTGAATGGGTGGCCTGGGCACTGGCATGCCAATGCCGGTTTCTGGACAGAGGGAAATTATCGCAAATTTACGTGATAGTTCGGTAAGTATGAAATTGTTTGCTTTTTCTTCCCCATCATATCTAACCCGATGCCCTAACAAACAGGCACTCACAGCGATGGGTATTTTCTCTTTCATTGAGGAATTATAACAAATGCATTTAAGCAATGGCGTTATTCTTGACAAATCATCATTAGACCGTGGTGATCTTGATTTTAGTTGTCTTGATAGTCTTGTGGAAAATTGGCAAACATTTGAAAGCACCCAGGCAGAAAACACGCTTTCCCGCATTGAAAACGCAGACATCATAATTACTAATAAAGTTGTGATAAATGCACAAATGATGAAACAAGCAAAAAAACTGAAACTCATTTGTATTGCCGCAACAGGAACGAATAATGTTGACCTAAACGCGGCTAAAGAAAACAATATCGTTGTGTGCAATGTAACGGCCTATGCCACGGCATCCGTCGTTCAACATGTTTTTACGCTAATCCTAGCGTTGCAAACGCATTTACTCGAATATGTAAAACTTGTGCAAAATAACGTTTGGGATCAATCAAAACATTTTTGTTTGTTGAATTATCCCATTACTGAATTATCTGGTAAAACCCTAGGAATTATTGGCTTTGGCGAACTCGGAAAAGCCGTTGCCAATGCAGCAAGTGCGTTTGGTCTTAAGGTTATCGTTGCCCAATCTCTAACAGGTAATCTAAAACCCAATCGGGTTGAGCTCAATGAGTTACTTGCCCAATCTGACATCCTTAGTTTGCACTGCCCCCTCACCGCAGAAACTGAAAATTTAATAAATCAACAAACATTAGCACTCATGAAGCCTAGTAGCATATTAATAAATGCCGCTAGAGGAGGTGTGGTTAACGAAGCAGATTTATTATATGCCTTACAACATAAAGTAATCGCGGCAGCAGGTATTGATGTTTTGCACCAGGAACCACCGAATAATAACGCATTGATACAAGCACAACTTCCTAATTTAATCATCACTCCACACATTGCCTGGGCTAGCCAAGCTTCCAGACAACGATTGGTTGATCAAATATGCGACAATATCAAAGCCTATTTATCGAACAGTAATAGAAACCAAGTAAATAATTAGGCTAAGCCGTAACCTGCATATATCAATATTCCTGAAATTTAGTTTTAGATTCCAACGATTTTAATTCCCACAATAAACAATTTCCTGCTTTTGGTTTTCTTCCAGTATTGATTATCTATCTTGCTAATTTAATAGCGAAAGTTATGCGCAATCTGCTTTAGCTTATCGTCATTCGACCGATAAAAAAGGTATCTACCGATAGCGAAAAATTGGGTCTCTATGCACTGGAAAAACACCAATAATAATACTGATTCTTCGCGGGCAATTATTTATCGTGGATCTCGATCAATATACCGGATTTTAACCCTCAGCTTTATTGCCATTGCCATCACTCCGTTAATAATCATCAGTTACGCCCTCTGGGATGGAGCCTGGGATAATGCATGGCGCGAAGTGGAAGAAAAACATAAATTGTTGGCTATCAATATTGCTTCACCTTTATCCTTGTACATTAAGGGACATCGCAGTACGTTAGAACTCGTCTCCCATCAAATTAGTTATATAAATAATTTGTCGGAATCTCATGAAATTGAAGAATTGTTGCATGACACCATTGCTTATCTCGACGATTTTCAAGCCCTTTATTTTGTAACGCCTACAGGTAAGGTAATTTATCGTTCTGGAAAGCTGCAACTCGATAATCCTAGCGCAGAGGTAATCCTTAATAAAAATTGCTACCAACGTGCGTTAAATAAACGACGCAGCAGTATATCTGGTGCTATTTACAGCCCTATTTTTAACACGCCAACAATATTACTTTGCGATCCAGTCTTAAATCAAAAAGATAAAGTCGGTGGCGTCCTGGTTGGTGAATTGAACATCGCACCATTGGAGAAAATACGCAGCAAAATTCAATTTGGCATATTAGGACACTCGGCGTTTGTTGATCAATTCGGAAAAGTGATAGCACACCCGAATCCAAAATGGATGGAAGAAATTAAGGACCTTTCAGAGTGGCCCATTGTGCAAAACATGCTATCGGGAAAGACAGGTGTCCAAGAATTTTATTCACCCTTCCTTGGAGAAACCATGGTAGCAGGTTTTGCAGGTGACCCAATTACTGGATGGGGAGTTATGGTTCCACAACCACGGTCTGAAATTGAAGACCAAGTTTATGATCTCATGAAAAATCACTTGTATTGGGGGATTGCTGGATTAAGCATTGCCTTCTCTATTGCAATCTTACTCGCCCGTTGGATCACACTCCCGATAAATCAATTAGCATTCTCTGCATCAGCACTAAAAATTGCAGGATTTAAAGGTCAAATTTCTGATGCAAATGCTAATGCGCCGCGAGAGATTTTAGAATTGACACACACCATTCAGGACCTAACAGAAGGTTTTAAAGAATCTCAAAAAGAAAACCTGGAACTTAACGAATCGCTTGAATCACGTGTTGAACAAGCAACTAAAGAATTACAACTGGCAAATGCGCATTTAGAACGCGTTGCATCAGTGGATGAGTTAACAGAACTTCCCAATCGTCGCAATCTGCAACATGAACTTGAAATAACTCATGAATTGGCATTTTCTGAATCAAAAACTTATTCTCTATTATTGTGCGACCTGGATAGATTTAAATTAGTTAATGATAATTTCGGACATCATATTGGCGATGAAGTACTAAAAATCTTTTCTAAAAAAGCGCCCAAGGCCCTTCGTGAAGGTGATGTAATAGGTCGCTGGGGTGGTGAAGAATTTTTATGTATTTTAAAGGATTCCTCTCCTAATGATGCACGCATTACTGCCGAAAGAATTCGAGATACCATCAATGAAACCATTTGTATGGAAGAAAATATTTGTATTGATATGAGTGTAAGCATTGGCATTTCGTCTTATCCGGAATGTGGCTCAAATATCGGCATAATGTTAAGTAACGCAGATGCAGCTTTATATGAAGCTAAACGCTCCGGTCGAAATCGAGTGGTCTCCAGTTCAGGTGGCGACCAAGGTGTTTTTACTATTGCCGGTTTAATTCATGATGCCTTATCAAATAATCACATTCATGCAGCGTATCAAAATATTGTTGATTTACAGACAGAAGAAGTTGTTGCAGAAGAAGCCTTGGCAAGAATCGTTAATGATGATGGTCAATTAGAAGCTCATCAATTTATTGAAGCAGCAAGTCAGTTACAACTTATTCATAGGATTGATCACAAAATCATTAACCACACCATCAATAGAATGAATCAACAGAAAATTAATAATGAAAGATTATTACAATTTGTTAATGTCTCAACTGACTTACTAAAAAATCCAGAATTGGTGAATGAGCTGGTGATTCGACTTGAAAACTGGAAAAAATTACACAATAACCAAGACGTACCTATTGTAATCGAAATTACAGAGCGGGAGTTTTTAGGCGAAACCGATGAAGCTGTAAGATTATTAAAACCCTTTTTAGACAAAAATTATCTACTTGCGATTGATGATTTTGGCAGTGGTTATTCCTCCTTCCAATACTTAACCGATTTACCCATCTCCTATTTAAAAATTGAGGGTAACCTTGTTTGCCGTGCGGTTAAAGAACCTAAAGTGCGATCTGTATTAATGGCGATTCAAGATACGGCCAAAGAACTAAATGTTATCACTCTGGCAGAATGTATTGAAAACAAAGAAACCTACGAATTATTACGCAGCATTGGAATTCAACTGGGTCAGGGTCGTTTTTTTGGCAGCCCAATGATTGACGAAAGTACAATAAATTCGTTTTTAACTAACGTCGTTCCCATACAAAAATCCCGCTACTTATAGAACAATCTAACCAATCTCAACGACTGATCTGTTAACTTACATTGGGTAGTCTCGGTACCTCATAATCCTATCCACAACAAACCAAGTTTTGTTTTGTCTCGCTAAAATAACAATTGCGAATCACTGTCACACTGTCGACTCACTGTTCTAATACAGTGACTTTTTACCAGGCTCAATATATAGTTAGGATAAGCGGTAGGAGAACAACAGGTTTCACTCGTATTAGACGGTAAAATTAAACCATTCAAAGCGAAATAGATTGGACATGAGCAAACTAAAAATTCGTAAGAACGATAAAAGACTTAAAGAATTTGTACGAGAAGTAACAGCAACACTGCTAGATGGGAAGCGTCACCAGACACCTGGACTGGGTACATTTTCAACCTGCTCTCGAAAAGCGACGGCAGATAACGCCGCTTGCACGATGGCGATGTTTCGAGCGAGTTCTGAATTACGTGATTATGCGTCTGGCGGACCAACACCCAACGTTTCTGGACCGCATGCTGAAATAGTTCGTTTCATAATTGAGGCAATGCAAAGTGAACAAGGTATTGAGCTGCCACAGCTCGGTCGTATGGCTGTAGTGCCGGTAACAGGAAAGAAACCAAAGCTTATTTTTCACGGCGCTGAAGAACTTAATAGTCAATTCTAAGCTTCTTAATAATAATCACATATTAGAGGGAGATGTAATGAACGATAAAGTCGTTGCTAGCGTTCATTGGAGTTTCTGGGTAATTGCAGCTATCACGCTAATCTGGAATGTTATGGGTGTTATAAATTTCTTTGTACAAATGAATCCAGAAATGCTCGCTGCCTATCGTGAATCTGAACGCGCAATAATTGAAGGCCGACCCATTTGGGCCACGGCAGGTTTTGCACTTGCTGTTTTCGGCGGCGCACTTGGCTGTCTACTACTTTTACTCAAGAAATCTGCTGCGATCTATTTATTTATCGCATCCTTACTTGGGGTAATCGTAACTATGGCCCATGCTCTGAGTATTGATATCGACTTTGGCTTCGGCGAGATCATGGGCATTGTATTAATGCCATTAGTGGTGTCGGTATTTTTAATCTGGTACTCGAAGCTGACTGCCGACAAAGGTTGGCTCAACTAAGAGTAACAAAATACCAAATTAAAATACTTGCCTTGAAAAGGATGATCAGTGTGGCGCGTATCCCAATTTGCCATACGCGCCACTTGTATCTACAAATAATTAGTGATTGTGACCACCAGGTCCATGCACATGACCGTGGTCTATTTCTTCTGTAGTAGCGTCGCGGACTTCTTTAATATCAATATCAAAATTGAGGTGTACGTCTGCAAGTGGATGATTACCATCAACAGTGACATCATCTCCGTCAATGCCCACAACAGCAATAATATGCATATTGCCAGAAGCATCAGCCGACTGAAATTGCATTCCAACTTCAATATTATCAACACCTTCAAATGCTGAAATTGGTACGACTTGGGTCATTTCTTCATTACGAACACCATAACCTTCTTCAGGTGTCACTCTCACTGACAAAGTTTCGCCAGCTTTTTTACCTTCAAGCGCATTTTCAAGACCGACAACAATACTACCTGATCCATGAATATAAGCTAACGGCTCATTACCTTCTGAACTATCGATTACTTCTCCATCATCATTCTTGAGTGTATAGTCGATGGTTACTACTTTGTTCTTAGTTGCTAACATGTATTAATCCTTAGTGGGAATCCGTAAAATGATAGCGAGTATTGTACATGTTAATAACTAAAATACACACTAATTCCGCGAAAAATCACAACTTGGAGCTTAACTTCTTTGAAAAGGAATTATAGAGGGGGGTTCTCTGGGTCACCCAGTGTATATTTAACAATATTTCCTGGGTAAATTTTGTTGGGATCTTTTATGTTGCTCCACTTCGCCAAATCGGGATATCGAAACGGATCTTTAAAGAAAGAAATTGAAAGATGCCAAAGCGTATCACCTTTAGCCACTGTGTGTTGGCGCCATTCAAACATCACGGGCAAAGCCTCTGTGGCAATGGCATTTATGTCTGGCACATCTCCAATCGCATTGGTCGATATTTCCTGCACTACCGGCGCAGGTAATTTGGTTTCTCGAATGACATAACGAACTGTCTTTTCCTCACCAAATTTATCTTTAACCGTCTCAATATGCATTTCACTTTTTTTAACGATTAACTCTGTTTCCTCGTTGAGTAATTGTAATCTAGGTACGTTTAATTGGGGCTCACTTGTTTCGTTTAACCAGAAGTGTTGCACTCCAAAAACAATGATCGACGCGGCTAATATACTAAAGGCTAAACGGGCTGGATTGGTTTTCTTCGTACTTTCCTGCTGTTTATCAATTCGTTGAATAACTTTAACAACGGCTTCATCGCGTCTGGCCATGAGCGCTTGTGTTGTTACTTCTTCAGAGTCTTCAAAAACACTTTGCGGTCGAGACTCGTCATCCATTTCTAACGAATGAAGACCTGAATCGGCCATGCTGTTTGCTACAACGCTCTCAAGTTCAATCTCTTCATCAATTCCACTTTCGTTTAAAATTGATTCCACAGATTCATGATCTGTGGCCACTTTTTCTGGCTGAACTAGTTGCTCAGAATCCTGTGAATTATTATACTGATTGACTTTATCCTTAATATTTAGCTCAAAAAAAGCTTCCACATCATCTTTAAATTTTCTGAATTTTGAATCAGCAATAACGGTATCTTCTTCAACTTGACTATCAACTTGCTTCTTTGTTAACAAATCAGTCTCATCGTTATCAGATTTTTCGTCATTAACGGCTTCTTGACGAACCAGTTTTTTGTCTATTTCCCCAAATTCAAAAGATAATTGACCAGGATTATCAAAAGCGAATTGGTATTGGCGTGAGTCTTCATCAGAAAATTCTCGAGAATACTTAGAATAACCGGCTTCATTTATTACATTAGCATATTTAACATTTTCATTCGCAGCAATACTCGTGGATTGAGCCTGCCTGTGAATGACAGACGCACTGGTTCTAACCGCCTGTTGCTCCCCGTTTGCTACGCGAACTGGAGCCGATAAATCTTCGCTAATTAGTGTGTCACTGTCTTTTAGCAGATCGCTATTGATTTTGGTTTCGACAAAATCTTGATTTATGATTGTCTCACTTCCCAATGATTTCGCTTCAGTACTTTTTACGGAATTCGAATGGGCTTCGGTCTTTTCCTCATACTCAGTCATTCTTTTATTTTTCGGCTCCTGATATTCAGGATGTGATTCCTGTATATCAATAGTATAAGAAACATCGCTTGCTGTTGGTTTCTGCAAAACAATATTGTCACGACGATTACTATTATGCGAAAAATCACCATGCTGTAATGCTAGCTCTTCAATGGTATTTCTATCTATGATAGGTTGCGGAAGTCTGTGGCTCGCACTTCTGGATTCTGTTGGTTTTCGATTTTTGTTATCCTCTGCAGCTTCAGCATCATTTACGTGCGCTTGAGGACTCGTTAGTTCTGATTTTTTATCAACAGATTCTGTTAACTCATTAACTGATTGTGCACTTTGTTCAGAATTTTGACTGTTTTCACCTGCTTGATGTACACTTTCGTGCAAGATCGAAGACATGAATGTTGATTGATTTAAATCTGTGAGTGGTGAAATCGTTAATTCACTCTCACTGCCATAGAACTGAGAAAACTGTTGTACAGGGTTCGCTGGATCCCCGCTCGTCGAATCTGCATTTGTTTCACTATCTGCCGGGGTAGCTACTGCTGTTTTAATATTAGATTCCGCTACGGGCGCTAACTCTGATTGAATAATTTCCTCTGTCTTATACTCAACTTCAGACTCATGGATAGATTGAGTTTCACTAATAATTTCTAAATTATTACTGATTTCAACGTGGCTGTTTTCTGTAAGTTCCTCAGTAACTGAAAATTGTTGGGTTAATTCAGTTTCACTGGATACACCCAATTCACTGGAAATTGTTGATATCGAGCCTTGCTCTGAAACTTCTGCTGCTTTTGTTTCTAATTCTGATTGAGTTTCGTCCACAATTTCCAAATTATTACTGATATTTGATTGACTGGACTCTTCTAACACATCACTATCCTGTGATGTAGACTCTGACTCAAGGCGACTAACTACTTCCGCATCATGAGCAATCGCAGAGACCTCAACTCTTTCAAACTCATCTCCCTGTTCTGGAGTGACCATTGACTCAACTTCAGTCACTGACGCTACGTCCGGGTTAATCACCGATGGATTGAGCGACTCAACTGTGTCAACTGCTTCGGTTTCGAAAACTGACCTTGCTTCACTAACCGATTCCAAATCATGGGCAATCGCTGAGACACCGACTTTTTCAAACTCATCTCCCTGCTCTGGAGTGCCCATTGACTCAACTTCAGTCACTGGCGCTACGTCCGGGTTAATCACCGATGGATTGGGTGGCTTAACTGTGTCAACTGCGTCGGTTTCGAAGACTGACTTTTCTTCACTAACCGATTCCAAATCATGGGCAATTGCTGAGACACTGACTTTTTCCAACTCATCTTCCGGCTCTGAAGCATCGATTGACTCAACTTCAGTCACTGGCACTGAATCCAGGTTAATCACTGATGGATTGGATGGCTCCACTGTGTCAACTGCGTCGGTTTCGAAAACTGACCTTGCTTCACTAACCGATTCCAAATCATGGGCAATCGCTGAGACACTGACTTTTTCCAACTCGTCTTCCAGCTCTGAAGCATCGATTGACTCAACTTCAGTCACTGGCACTGAATCCAGGTTAATCACTGATGGATTGGATGGCTCAACTGCGTCAACTGCGTCGGTTTCGAAAACTGACCTTGCTTCACTAACCGATTCCAAATCATGGGCAATCGCTGAGACACTGACTTTTTCAAACTCATCTTCCGGGTTTGAAATGCCCATTGACTCAACTTCAGTCACTGGTACTGAGTCTTGATTAATCACTGAGGAGCCAAGCGTTTCAACATCTGCGATCACTGACTTTGCTTCACTAGCGCTTTCCAAATCATGCGCAATCCCTGAGACACTGACTTTCTCAAACTCATCATCCGGGTCTGAAATACCTATTGTCTCAACTTCAGTCACTGGCGCTGAGTCTGGATTAATCACGGATGAACCAAGCGTTTCAACATCTGAGATCACTGACTTTGCTTCACTAATACTTTCCAAATCATGCGCAATCGCTGAGACGCTGACTTTCTCAAACTCATCATCCGAAGCTAGTTTAGAATTCAATGCTTCAGAATTAATGTTCACACTTTCAATTAAAACTGACTGATCAACCACATCTGATTCAAAAGCAGAGTCTGTCTCATTCGACACATTCAAGTCTTTTTCAATCATTGACTGAATGACACTTTGTGGCTCATCTAATATTTCTGATTCAGTCGAGTCTATGTTTTCATGGCAGGGTTCATCAATCATTGTTTGACTTTGATCTAACACTAAGGATTCAGCTGGCGCCTCACTCATCGTCGATACGTCTTGCATCTCGTCAAACTCAGATTCGGCATTTAACTCGCGGTTTGGATCGCCATCAGGACTCAATTCCACACCACGCACCATTAAGGCATCCAACAAAAATGAGGACTCACTATCCTCTGGTTCAGACCAGGCAACGATATCTGATTCTTCGATATCCGATTCTGGATAGTTCATAGCGATCGCATCCGTCATCCCATTTTCGACCCACGCATGCAAAGGCGCAAAATCTGGCATCGCAAACAAACGATTAAAATTGGTGTGCAAAATAATTTTGTCACGCCATAAATAGGTTTCTGTAAAAACGTCCTCGTTAGAAAAACGAGGGGGATTCGCACGATGCTCGTCATATTGCTTGGTAATTTCAAGTACTTCATCTACCCAAAAACCAATTACCCCTCCTTCGGTAATGCCCATCACATATCGATGTTCGTCATTGTCAGTGGGTTCTGGGTAGTTAAACTTGTGAAATAAGTTAACAACGGATACTGGTTTTTTACGATACTCAAAAATACCCGAGATGAAATCTGCCTGTTTAGGCAATTTATGAAGCGATTGAGGCGGAACAATGGAATCAACTTCACCGGCGGGCACACTGCAAATCACAGGACCAACCCGAAAAATTAATATCTGATCATCTTTTTGAACATCGCTCATGCGCTGTTATACCTTATTAGTCTCTAATAGATATCGACAGCTTATTGATGGAGTTGAAGTGTTTCTTAGACGGAATATAACGATCTGAAATGGAATGCTTATTCTTCTGATAAGTCCACGTATTTTAGTATATCTTGCGACCAATCCAGGACGCTTCTTACTCTCGCGGAGACCAAATCCAGGGCTTCTTCGTACGTTACCCAGCGATATTCTTCGTGTTCAGCCTTGCCAATGCTGGGATTTATGGGTAAATCGACGGTTTCTTGATAAGTTTCTGCCAGGTAATATCTAGCAATCTTGCCCTGTCCATAGGGGCCAGTTTCGCGGAACTGCATTCCCCAATCGAAGTGTAAATCTGTAATTGTTGATTCTTCTTCAACTTCTCGACAGGCACCATCGATGATTTCTTCGCCCTCTTCCACAACCCCTTTGGGAAAATCCCAATGATTGTAAGCGCGTAACAACAGAAATTTGAAATGTCCCGGGTGACGTTTGACCACAACAACCCCCGCGGACAAAATTTTGGCTTTCATTGCCGAGTCCTAGAGTATCCCTATCCTTAGTATATGTCGGTCTGGCGTGTAAAGATCTTTAATCTCAATATCACACCAGTTTTACGCAAGTAACTGCTACAACAAGCATTTCAAGTCTAGGTAGTTTCCACCATTCTGGTTTTGGATTAAAGAAATAGTAAATTATTTTCGATAGATTAACTAGCTCAAGGATAGGCTCTTTTTATCACAAGGTTACTCAGTGATCACTCAAAAAACCAAACAAATTATTCGCCCCATTATCATTGTCTTATTCGTAACCTTTGGTATTTCTGCCTTATATCATTTCCAGGTTCTGCAACAACTGGAAGGCATTACTTATGACTGGCGAATGACTCAAATTCGTGCAGACAAAAAAATAGATGATGATGTCGTAGTCGTGCTGATTGATGATTCGTCTCTTGATGCAATGGATAACTATGCCGGTAGATGGCCATGGCCGCGTTATGTGTACGCAGATCTGTTAGAGTTTTTATCTTACGCCGAGCCAAAAGGTGTGTTGTTTGATTTTATGTTCACGGAGAAGGCAAAGATTGAGGAAGGTAGTGATGCAACCATACACGATTACGACCTCGAGTTAGTCAATGCATCAACGCATTATCCCTTTTCCTATTTTGGTGCACGTTTTTTAAAAGAAACATTGGCTGAAGATGAAATTGCGGAAAACAGTCTGGCCTCGGAAAAAACCAAACATGTTGAACTCAATAAAAAACTGCCGGAAGACTTTATTGAACGCTTTGCGATTGAGAAACGCGTTATAGCTGAAAATCAGCAACCAACTAAAACAAACGCGCTTCAATCCCCGCCCAATAATAATTATTATATCCCGTTTACTGAATTGTCCCAATCCACCAACGGGATCGGCGTGGTGGAGGTGTTGGGTGATACGGATAGCGTTTATCGACGCGCGAGATTATTTCATCGATACGGTGATTATCACTACCCATCGCTTTCGACCACGGCTATCTTTGATCAAAATAAATATACAAATATTACACGGCAGAAGAACGCACTCAAATTAGATAACCTAAGCATTCCCGTCGATAAGACTGAGAGGATGTTAGTCAATTATTACGGAAATTATTCCACTTTTTCGTTTAGCTCCCTCATTGCATCAAAACAGTTCATTGACGTTGGTGAACCACAAAATGTGTTGGTTGATCCAGAAGAATTAAAAAACAAATATATATTTATCGGGGGTAGTGCAGCCGGTTTGAAAGACCTGAAAAATACACCCATGAACGAACAATTGCCCGGGGTTTTTATTCACGCCTCTCTTACCAGTAACATATTAAACAACGACTTTTTAACACCGCCTGACAGCTATCACACCTATGTCGCTATCTTTCTTTTGGCATTGCTCACGGCGGTGAGTGTATTATTTGTTAAACAGGTATTTATTCAAAACTTTTTGCCCCTATGTTTGGGTGTCGCATTTGCTTATTACGGTTATTATGAGTTCGGACAAAACATCGTTATAGATTTGGTTGCGCCCCTTTCTTCGTTATCAACTGCCTGGATACTTTCCATTGTGGCAATGGTTTTGATGGAAGGTCGGGAAAAACGTAAATTTAAACGCATGATGGGACAATATCTATCGCCTGCAGTATTGAGTACATTGGTTGACAATCAGGAAGACTTTGCAAAAGCAGAAGTGGGATCTACAGAAAACATTACAATCTTGTTTTCTGACATCCGAAGTTTTACCAATATTTCAGAAAAATTAAGTGCGGAAAAAGTGGTTGAAATGCTCAACTACTATTTTTCATCCATGACAGATTCCATATTCGCTCACGAAGGCACAATCGATAAATTTATCGGAGACGCCATTATGGCATTTTGGGGTGCTCCCGTTATCAGTACTAATCACCCGGATCAAGCCACGCTTTCTGCACTCGATATGATTGAACGTTTGAAAGAAGTTAATCAATGGATTACTGACAAAGGGTTGGATCCGATTGGAATCGGCATTGGAATTCATACCGGTGATGCCATACTCGGAAATATTGGATCAGAAAGTAAATTGGATTACACCATAATCGGTGATAACGTTAATCTTGCTTCGAGAATAGAAGGTTTGACCAAGCAATATGGGGCTCAAATTCTACTAACAGAAGATACCTTCGATCGCTTAAGCATTGAAATCCCATGTTTAATTGCAGATGTCGTCAGGGTAAAAGGTAAAAAACTTCCTATCAAAGTCCTGTTACCACTTTGCCTACCAGACAAGGTTGACGAAAATACCCTGCAACAAGCAAAACAACGCGTAATAAAAAGTGACGAAGCCTTCCAACATTATCTCAACCAGGAATGGGATGCAGCTATAAACATTCTAAAAACACTGCCAAATGAACTGGTGCATACCAACATTATTGACCGCTGTGAGAGTTATAAAAACAATCCACCCGACAAGGATTGGGATGGTGTTTATACAATGACAACCAAATAAGCGTTGGCCTTACTTTGCTATCGGTTTGCATATTGCAACGGATTAAATCAGGTCAAAAACGCTTATAACTGACTGATTATTCATCTTTATAACCGCTCTAATATGATTATTATTTATGCTTATCTGAGTTAAAGTTATCTCTCTGAAGTCCGATACTTTAATTAGATATTAAGATAAATTCCAGTGGGAGAGTCCGCAATGAAAAAATTCTGTGTTTTACTTGCCTTAGCAATCGCGACACCAATGATGGCAAATGCTGAAGAAGTCTTGTATGTCATGAGTGCGCGTGCAAAAATTCTAGAAAATCCCGCATTCGGCTCCAAAACTGTTGACAACGTACTTAAAGGTGAAAAACTCATCGGAGTGGACAAAAAAGCCAATTGGTTTAAAGTAAAATACGGTGAAAAAGTTGGTTGGTTGTCTCGTTTATCAGTATCCTATCACCCACCCATGAAACGTAAGCGTAGAATGGCAAGCGTTGATAGAAAACTCATAAAAAATTCTCGTCGACGTGCAAGCTCAGTATCAACAACTGCGGCGGTACGGGGACTGCGTAACATCGACCGATCTCGTGTGAATAACAAAGATGTCATGGATTATGCTTCTCTTGAAAAAATGGAATCGTTTAATGTTGAACAAGCAGAAGTATTTGCTTTCATGGATGGTATTAAAGACTAAATAAACGTTGTGACCACATTGCGAAGGACCGCAATATGTATTCGTTTCAAAAATTATGTATTCTGATCCCCCTAATTATTCTCCTGCCAGGATTAACCCTGGCAGAAGATGATAACTTCCGTGTTCGTGCCCATCAGTTAGACATCAATAGTGATACCGAAGAAGACGTAGATGCTGAAATACGTTTCGGTAAAACCATTGGTGCTCGTATACTTGGTCAGTTTCCCACTAACAATAATAAGAACCTAATCAAGTATGTAAATTTAGTTGGAAAATCCCTGGCATTAAATTCCAGTCGAGATGACATAGAATTTCGCTTCTCGGTGCTGGACGCAGATTTTGTTAACGCCTACTCTGCCCCAGGCGGATATATTTTTATTACCACCGGCGCCATTGCAGCCATGCAAGACGAAGCCGAACTCGCCGCGGTTCTTGCGCATGAAGTTGCGCATATCACTGAAAAACACATTGTTAAAGAATTTAAGATTAAAGGCCAGGAAAAAGGCGCCACTTCGGGCATATCCCGATTAATGGGCAGCTCTAAAACATCAACTCAAACCATATTTACCCAGGCAGTTGATAACGCCGTTAATATGTTATTGGATAAAGGATTTAAACAAGAAGATGAATTGGGCGCTGATCGAGTTGCGTTATTGTTATTGGCAACCACCGGATATGATCCCAGTGCCTTAGCGCGATATTTAAAGCGAATTAAAAAACAATCACAGAAAAAGAAAAATGAAGGCAAACACAAAGCCACTCATCCCCCAACCTCTCAACGCATAAAAGCACTTAAAAAGATAGCGAAAGAAGAACAGTTGGATAAGCTAAAATTTCCCCGAGCAAAAAAACGATTTGAAAAAAATGTTAAATAAACGACTAACGTTTCGCGTATCCAAATTGTTAAGTAGGGTTGTTTTTCTCAGCCTATGTATTGCCATAATTCCATCACAATTGTTAGCTGACCAATATCATTACAACAATATACTCATCGGTAATCGAGCTGCTGGCCTTGCAGGATCGTACGTTGCCATTTCAGATGATCCCTCAGGATTGTATTATAATCCATCGGGAATTGTGTACTCCGCTTCCAGTAATGTCACTGCAAATATGAATGCCTATAATATTGGCCAAACTAAATACATCGGCGCACTAAAGGATGCATTAGGTAAATCGGTAGATTGGGTTCGTACTTCGTCTGCACTAGTACCAAACTTTTTTGGTATTACATTACCCTTTGGCCCAGGTACTGCGGGTTTTTCGTATGCAATAACAGATTCCATTTTAGAAGACCAAAGCCAAACATTTAATAATATACGACAGGCAGGAACTAAATTTACCATCAATTTTAACAATCAAGATGCCACTAATAATGTTGGTCCTTCCTATGCCATATCTGTCAATGACAAATTTTCGGTTGGACTAACCCTTTACCTTCATTATCGAACGCAAAAACGTATTTTCAACCAAATTTATCAGCTAGCCGCGGATGGTCAGGTTAATGATGACGGTATAGAACAACCACCATTTTTAATATCAAATCAATACTTCACACTGACAGAGCTTGGAGCAAGACCAATATTGGGTTTCACTTACATCCCCATGGAAAAACTGTCTTTAGGCTTAACCGTATCGCAAGTAAAACTATTTAGCTCCAGTGTTGATCTCCAAGTCTCTGGCGCATCAAACATTTGTTCTGGTACCAGCCAAGTACGCTGTGATAGCAACGACCCCACTTCTTTTGGTTTAGCTCAGCAAACCATAAATGTTGAGAAAAATTTCCCATGGGAAATCAATTTTGGTGGCGCCTATTTTTACAGTAATCGATTAATTCTTACTGCAAATGCTTGGATATATGAGGCCATTAATTATACCAGTCGTCCTCTGGTTAATGCCGCTGCAGGATTGGAGTTTTATATCACAGGAAAAGTCGCGGTTCGCATGGGCGCCTACACCAATATGTCCAACACACCTAAGCTTAAAGCGAATGCTATAAACATTCATAATGAACACCTGGATATCGTTGGTGCGACCATGAGTTTTACTCACTTCACCCGCGCGAGTTCTATTTCTGTGGGTGCTGCAGGTACTTATGGTCGAGGCCAAGCTCAAATTTCTGGATCCACTGATACACAAGCTGTTCGATACATGGGCATTTCAGTCTTTGTATCTGCTTCGAACTCTTTCTAAGTAAAATCTAGTTACATCATTCTAAATATTGCTTAGTCCAAGACTAACATCTTTCAAAGACAACTTCCTGGAGTGGTCGAAGGTTTAGTTATTTAAACAATCTAAAATTGATTCTCTTTCAGATTTAGGTGAAAATAACTTTCCAACCACTTTCGTAGGGAAATCAAGTGCCCCATTCAGTGCTAAATTGGCCTTTGGAGCCTGCAAACAAGTCATCTACCGATAAAGCACATTGGCAACACCCTGAATCTAATATCTCTCTGGATTTTCACGGAAACCCCAACAATCCTAAACTCACCGTCTTATCGGACGGCAACCACCATATGGCATTGGCTGATGTGATGGATATGTTTGTCCAGCAAATTAAGCTGTTGAAGATGTATTTTAGGTAACACTACCACCCGGTGTTTTACTCGATATTATTCATTCAGGTCAAATTCAAATCGGCGATTTGTTATTGCCTATTAAAGGTGATTTAATCATCTGCCCCGAACAAATCATTCAACGCTTAGTGAAAGAAAACCTATTGGGAACCTGCTATCCGTTTATGCGTAATCAAGGCAATGTATTGCTCATTAATAAAAATAACCCAAAACAAATTACTGGCATAAATGATTTAATTCGCCCTGATATACGATTATTTATCTCTAATCCTGATACAGAAAAAGTAAGCCACCAAGGATACAGAAAAACCGTTGAAAATATTTTGGATTTAAATCAACTAGACCATCACGCTTTTTCCAGTTCAATAGATAATGCATCTGATAACATCGTATTTGGCGAAAAGATACATCATCGAGAAGCGCCACAAGTACTTGCAAACAATTTATGCGATGTTGCGATTGTGTATTATCACCTAGCTTTACGCTATAAACGGATCTTTCCTGGTATGTTTAGTATCATCCCACTAGGCGGTACTGAACAATCGCCTGAACCCTTGAAAGGTAATTTACAAAATCAATTATTCGTTGCGGAGTTTAAAACAGAAAACAACTGGGCAAAACCATTTTTAGATTGTTTACTTAGCGATGAATCAAAAGCTATTTATGAAAAACACGGTTTGAGGCAATAAATCAATCGCCGATAATTACAATCGCACAAAATTGTAATATAACGCCCGACTTGTTCAATCTTATGTAAATAATAGGCTATGAATACCTATTTATAAATTCACCGACCAGAACTAATTTCATACACCAACCTCGCAGCCAGTTTCGCAGTTTGATCATTGATATCATAAGTAGGATTCATTTCCGCAATATCGGTTAACTGCCAACGAATGTTGTTTTGCGCGCATAGTTTCCTAATCAATTGTAACAACATAATAACCAATTTCGGTTCCACGCCGACAACCGCGGGTGCACTAACGCCGGGTGCAACATGAGAGGGAAATACATCAAGACAAATGGAGACGTAAAGATTATCCACTTTTTTCAGAAAATCTTGTAACACCATATTCAGTTGATCAATATTGTTAGTTACACACGTTGAATCAAAATAATAATCCACCTTTTTGGATCCTGCATAGTCAAACAATGCTTGAGAATTTACTGACGGGTTTATCCCAAACACCTGGTAATTAAACTCTTGCTCATGCTGTTCGCAATACTCAGCGATTTGACGAAAAGGTGTTCCAGAGTTAGCTTGTGGATCAGGATTTCGTAAATCAAAATGCGCATCAAAATTGATGATTCCCAGCTTGGATTGGGAATTATTGTCGTCTAAATATTGTCTTAAACCCATAAAACTTGCCCACGCCACTTCATGTCCACCGCCAAGAATAATGGGATTTCCATTATGCTGAAGAACGTTAACTATATTATTTGCAGCCAACCTCTGAGCATCTTCAAGCAACTGATCAGCACAAATAACATCACCGGCATCGAATACGCTGCTATTATTTTGGTATGCCAAATTCGCCAATGCGCTTCGAATATGATTCGGGCCTTCGCGTGCACCGGTTCTTCCTTGATTACGCCGAACACCTTCATCACAAGCAAAACCCATAAGCGTAGTCGCCTGTTGAAGGTCCTGTGACCCATCCCAAGCATGGACGTGTTGATACCATCGCGTTGAATCAGCATCTACCCGCCCCTGCCATATAGCCATGTCAGGTAATTTATACATGTTTTCCGGCTACCCAAATATCCGTTGGTGTGTGCATATTGATGGCGTAACTTAATTCATTTGGATCATGGATATCCCACAACGCTAAATCTGCATCCCAGCCGACTTGAAGCTGACCTTTTTGATTTTCAATGTTTAAGGCTTTGGCAGCTGCTCGAGTTACACCAACCAGCGCTTCTTCTGGGGTTAAACCAAATAAAACACAACTGAGATTCAGCGCAAATAATAATGAAGCCATCGGTGCGGTTCCCGGATTACAGTCAGATGCGACCGCCATGGGTAGATTGGCTTTGCGCATGGCGTCAATTGGTGGACATTTTGTTTCATTCAAATAATAGTATGCCGCTGGCAGCAATACGGCAACCACGTCGTTTTGTTTGAGTGATAAAATATCTTCCTCTGCCAGGTATTCCACATGATCCGCTGATAAACCCGCATACTTCGCTACGAGATTTGCGCCACCAAAATGACTCAACTGTTCAACATGACCTTTGACGGGCAAGCCTAATTCCTTTGCAGTAGAAAATACCTGCTCGCATTGCGCCAAATTAAATCCAATCGTTTCGCAAAATACATCAACTGCATCTGCCAATTTTCTCTCTGCAATTACCGGTAGAACTTGCTCGCACAAATAATCAATATATTCATCTGCTCTGTTCTTATACTCAACAGGTACCGCATGGGCACCCAAATAAGTCGTGAGTACATTGATCGGATGATTGGACGATAATTCTCTTGCCGTTTCCAACAATCTTATCTCCGTGTCTAAATCCAGGCCATAACCCGATTTAATTTCGATCGTTGTTACACCCTCTCGCATAAATTGCTTTAGTCGATGAGTGGCGTCGTTTAATAGGGATTGACGTGTGGCATTGCGAGTCGCATTGACGGTGCTGTTGATTCCACCACCGTTTAACGCAATCTCCTGATACGATTGCCCCGCCAAACGCCAAGAAAATTCCTGTGCCCGGTTACCGCCATAAATCAGATGCGTATGGCAATCAATTAAGCCAGGCGTTAGCCAGCCATTATTACCATCAATGACCTCAACCGTCTCAAATTGAGGCGCTTGTTTGCCTTCCCCTACCCAAACAATGCGATGATCTTTTACGGCTAGCAGGCCATCTGTAATTTTGCCATAAGGCGATGGACTATTATCCTGCATTGTCGCAAGGTTCACATTCTGGATAAGCCAATCAACTTGCATATAATTTCTCGATAGAAAGTTTTTTTCTCGGAATATTTAATGCTAAATTAAACCTATAGCATCAATCAACACAGTGGTCATTATTCACCCATTCATGATAAACAAGAGACGCTTAAATCATGCCGACACGAACTGATCCAAATCGAAAGATAAAAGCTGCCACAGGGACAAAGCTTAGTGCTAAAAGCTGGCTAACAGAAGCCCCTTTGCGCATGTTGATGAATAATCTTGATCCGCAAGTTGCTGAACACCCCGATCAACTCATTATTTACGGCGGCATCGGACGTGCTGCTCGTAATTGGGAATGTTATGACAAAATCGTCGAAACCTTGAAACGGCTGGAAAACGACGAAACATTATTAATTCAAAGCGGCAAACCTGTCGGTGTGTTTAAAACCCACGAAGAAGCACCGCGTGTGTTAATTGCAAATTCTAATCTTGTACCTCATTGGAGCACATGGGAGCACTTCAATGAACTCGATAAAAAAGATTTGATGATGTTTGGTCAAATGACAGCGGGCTCCTGGATTTACATTGGATCACAAGGCATCGTTCAAGGCACTTTTGAAACATTTGCTGCCATTGCTAAAACACATTTTAATTCAGACCCGATAGGCAAATGGATTCTCACCGCAGGTTTAGGTGGTATGGGCGGCGCACAACCACTTGCAGCAACCATGGCTGGCTTTTCAATATTAATTGTCGAAGTTGATGAAACACGCATTGATTTCAGGCTTGATACAAATTATCTTGATCACAAAACTAAATCGTTAGACGAAGCCTTACACCTGATTCAAAATGCAACTCAGGAAGGAGAAGCAATCAGTGTTGGTTTGTTAGCTAACGCCGCAGAAATTTATCCTGACCTGGTTAAACAAGACATTATCCCGGATGTCGTAACCGACCAAACTAGCGCTCATGATCCACTCAATGGCTATTTACCACGGGGTTGGAGCATGGAATACGCGGCTGAGATGCGACTCAAAGACGAAGCAAAAGTCATAAAAACAGCGAAAATTTCGATGGCAATTCAAGTGACAGCGATGTTGGAATTTCAAAACCGTGGCGCAGCAACATTAGATTACGGCAATAACATTCGACAAATGGCTTTCGAAACAGGCGTTGAAAGTGCCTTTGATTTTCCAGGATTTGTACCAGAATACATTCGACCTCTATTTTGCGAAGGTATCGGGCCATTCCGCTGGGCAGCACTATCAGGTGATCCAGAAGACATCTATAAGACTGACGCAAAAGTGAAAGAACTCCTTCCAGATAATAAACAGCTTCATACTTGGCTTGACCTAGCACGTACTCGGATCAAATTTCAGGGATTACCCGCACGCATTTGCTGGTTAGGTTTAAAAGATCGGGCTCGCGTTGGTATGGCATTTAATGACATGGTTGCCAGTGGCGAACTAAAAGCGCCCGTCGTCATTGGTCGTGATCATTTGGATTCAGGCTCCGTTGCATCACCCAATCGAGAAACCGAAGCCATGCAAGATGGCTCCGATGCTGTGTCGGATTGGCCATTGCTCAATGCTCTGCTAAATACTGCCAGCGGCGCAACTTGGGTTAGTTTTCACCATGGAGGTGGCGTAGGCATGGGATTTAGTCAACACGCTGGATTAGTTGTCGTGTGTGATGGTTCAGAGGCAGCGGGAAAACGAATCCAGCGTGTATTATGGAATGACCCTGCAACTGGTGTCATGCGTCACGCAGATGCGGGTTACGACCTTGCAAAAAATTGTGCTCAAGAAAATGACCTGGATCTACCCATGATAGACGAAGATAAATAAAATGAAAAAATGCGTTATCAAAGGTGAAAATCTTAGTTACGCCGATTTATATTTTATTAGCAATAATGATATAAAAATCGAATTAGCCAACGCTTGTCACAGTGGTATCGAGCGTGCTGCGAATGTTATCGCCAATGTCATTGATGAAGGCCGTACAGTTTACGGTATCAATACCGGTTTTGGTTTACTCGCCAATACTCGGATTTGTCCTGAAGAATTGGAAACACTGCAACACTCAATCGTATTGTCACATGCCGCCGGCATCGGCCAATATCTATCAGATGCCAGTGTTAAACTTCTCATGGTTTTAAAGATTAATTCACTGGCACGTGGATTCTCTGGTATTCGACTATGTGTTATCGAAGCGTTGATTCAGTTGCTTAATCACCGTATCTATCCCTGCATACCCGTTAAAGGCTCGGTAGGCGCTTCTGGCGACCTCGCACCCTTAGCACATATGAGTGCAGTTTTATTGGGTGAAGGTTTTGCCCATCACAAAGGTAAAAAAATTACAGCACTCGATGCATTGAAACTCGCCGACTTAAAACCATTAACATTAGCACCCAAAGAAGGTCTCGCATTACTCAATGGCACCCAAGTATCCACAACCCTTGCACTAGAGGGTTTGTTTGGTGCGGAGACCTGTCTTAAATCAGGCATTGTAACAGGTGCATTATCCGTTGAGGCGGCAAAAGGTTCTCATACACCCTTTGACTCACGCATTTTAAAAGCGCAAAACCATCCTGCCGCATTTGATGTTGCCAGTGTGTTTCGAAAGTTACTCGCTGGTTCACCCATATTAACCAGCCACATAAATTGCGCACGCGTGCAAGATCCCTACTCTTTACGTTGCCAACCGCAAGTCATGGGCGCCTGCTTACAACAAATTCGTAACGCAGCAAACATAATTTTGTGTGAAGTTAATGGCGTATCAGACAATCCCTTAGTATTTGCCGATGATAATGAAATTCTATCCGGTGGCAATTTTCATGCAGAATCCATTGCCATGGCATCCGACAACCTTGCACTGGCTCTTGCAGAAATTGGTGCCTTGGCAGAACGTCGAATTGCCTTATTAATAGATCCCAAAATTAGTGAGTTGCCCCCCTTCCTCGTGGATAAAGGTGGCGTGAACTCCGGTTTTATGATGGCACAAGTTACCGCTGCTGCATTGGCTAGCGAAAATAAATCACTCTCACATCCTGCCAGTGTGGACAGCATGCCGACATCCGCCAATCAAGAAGATCATGTATCAATGGCCACCTTTGCTGCGCGTCGTCTGAAGGACATGATAGAAAATACCAGTAATATTCTTGGCATAGAATTATTAGCCGCCTGCCAAGGCATCGACTTTTTATCACCCTTACAAACATCGGAAAAATTAGAAAACGTAAAAAATATTTTACGAAACGACGTGTCATTTTACGCATCAGATCGCTACTTTTCACCCGATATAGAAAAAGCGGCAGCTTTAATAAATAAACGCAACATCATTGATGATGTGGATTTAAATCTGATCTAACCAACCAGAAAACCTGAAGGCCCCGGATACTCGTTAGCACCGTTTTCCAGATAACTCGCTTAGTAGGACGTTAACGATGTTCCCTATTATTTCAAACACTCCAACGTCATCTCAGATGGGCGTATCTCCATCGTATATCTATTTAGTAATGGCATAGTTTGGTCGCACTAATATACTAAGGTATTTCTAACGTTGGTAATATTTATATTTACTGAGGATAAATTTGTGATAGTAATCAGGTACTATGCACGAATAGTAGTCATAGCAATGTTATATTAAATGGCTGCTGTGCGGCATATAGAAGCCGCTCCATAATGCATAAGATTTTTAATTTCTTGAGCTGAAATGTTTCTGTCTGAAATTCGTTGTTACTTGATCGAACAATTTTTGCTTATTTGGTTTACATCACTAGTTTGCCCTATTAATTGGGTATAATCACTCAGTCTCGAATATTTGTATACTAGAATGTAAAGAGTACACGTTAAGATTTTGATTAATGTCCGTTATTTCAAGTTCTATTTGGGGTTTTCTAAATGTTTCAATAACGAGGCACAGCACCCGTTTATTCAGTTGTCAACTGTATTTTAGAGTTTTCTAATATCCTCACATTTACATAAAAATATTCATCAATATTTTTTGTGGAAAGTAAACTTGATAGTCCACAAGTGATAGTATAGTATCACTATATGAAAATAGAACTCGTAACTACCTTAAAACGTCAGGCCACTAAAATTCTAGCTGAACTGCACGAATCTAAAGAACCTGTATTAATTACCGAACATGGACAACCGTCCGCTTATCTTATAGACGTCGAAGATTTCGAGTATATGCAAAGTCGGATATGTATTCTCGAGGGTATTGCTCGAGGAGAGGCAGCCATTCAGGAAAATCGCACACTTACACAGGCTGAAGCAAAAAAGGCTATGAGTAAGTGGCTCAAATAGTTTGGACGGAACCAGCTCTTTCAGATCTTAAAGACATAGCAGAATATATTGCTCTTGATAATATAGTTGCTGCAAAAAAGTTTGTAAAAAGCACATTCTCGATTGTAGATCGCCTAGAAAATTTTCCTGACTCCGGTCGAAGACCACCAGAATTGAAACATACGCGTTATAAAGAAATTATTGCCAATCCATGTCGAATATTCTATCGGATTGATAAAAAAAGCAATATCGTTTACATCCTTTTTGTTATGCGTAGCGAAAGGCTACTCCGTAAATATATGCTAGAAGAACGAGGGAAAGAATACAGCTAACACGCCGTAAAAACGTGGCTCCTTTGCGCCTGCCGATGTCACGTCGGTTTGACACAAAGTGCCCACATTTTTATCAGTAAGTTATGCACAACATTAAAGGTTCAAATGACTGCAATCTTCCATATTGCCGTCATTCCCAAAATAATTCTTGAATGGCGGATTCGTTTAAGTGTTATAAGACAACTGCCCACAAACCACTACACCTGAATGTCACTCGAAAACTCACCGGGCAGATGTTCTATAAGACAACAAGGAGGAAACCGCGGGGGTCTTGCATACTACTCGCCGAA
>Ga0316207_10001239_pt1 | contig 32596 bp, 26 predicted proteins | sample 6weekpyrite_MG_FD_204943 | JGI IMG/M metagenome (GOLD analysis project Ga0316207, IMG submission 204943) | Microbial mat bacterial communities from mineral coupon in-situ incubated in ocean water Damariscotta River, Maine, United States -... | ecosystem: Environmental > Aquatic > Marine >...
ATCGCGGCCATGGGGCCGCTCCTACAATTTACCCTGTATCTTTCACCTGATTCCCGGACACAAAAAAACCGCCCGAAGGCGGTTTCTTTGTGTTCGGGTGAACAGAGCTTACATCATGCCGCCCATGCCGCCCATACCACCCATGCCGCCCATATCAGGCATTGCACCGGCAGCCGCACCATCATCAGAAGGCTTTTCAGCAATCATGCACTCGGTCGTGATCAGCAGACCCGAAACCGAAGCCGCATTTTGCAGTGCTGTACGGGTTACCTTGGTTGGATCCAGGATACCCATTGAGATCATGTCACCGTATTCACCAGTACCGGCGTTATAACCGAAGTTACCCTCGCCTTCTTCAACCTTGTTAAGGATAACCGAGGCTTCATCACCGGCATTGCTCACGATCTGACGTAGCGGCTCTTCCATGGAACGGGCCGCAATTGTAATACCAACGTCCTGGTCATGGTTGTCGCCTTTCAAGCCTTCGAGCGAAGACAGTACTCGAATCAGGGCAACACCACCGCCGGGTACCACACCTTCTTCAACCGCAGCACGCGTTGCGTGCAGTGCATCTTCAACACGGGCTTTCTTCTCTTTCATTTCCACTTCGGTCGCAGCACCTACCTTGATGACCGCAACACCGCCTGCCAACTTGGCTACGCGTTCCTGCAGTTTTTCTTTATCATAGTCAGATGAGGTTTCAGCAATTTGCGTACGAACCTGTTCAACACGGCCCTGGATCTCGTCAACATTACCCGCACCATCGATAACAACTGTTTCTTCTTTCGATATCACGATGCGTTTAGCTGAACCCAGGTCTTCCATGGTAGTCTTCTCGAGTGCCAGGCCAACTTCTTCAGAGATAACCGTTCCACCTGTGAGAATAGCGATATCCTGCAGCATGGCCTTACGGCGATCACCAAAACCAGGCGCCTTGACGGCACAAACCTTAACGATACCGCGGATGCTATTAACAACCAGTGTCGCCAGTGCTTCACCTTCAATGTCTTCAGCGATAATCAGCAAGGGGCGACCTGCCTTGGCAACACCTTCCAGTACGGGCAGCAATTCGCGCACATTGGAGATCTTCTTGTCATGCAACAGCACGAAAGGTTCTTCAAGTTCAGCACTCATGTTCTGCTGGTTATTAACGAAGTAAGGAGACAGGTAACCACGATCAAACTGCATACCCTCAACCACGTCCAGTTCATTGTCCAGACCGGAACCTTCTTCAACAGTAATAACACCTTCTTTGCCAACTTTTTCCATTGCATCAGCGATAATGCCACCGATGTTGGTGTCAGAGTTAGCAGAAATAGTACCAACCTGAGCAATCGCCTTGTTGTCAGCACAAGGCTTTGACAAGTCTTGCAGCGCTGCAATGGCCGTGGTAACGGCCTTATCGATGCCACGTTTCAGATCCATCGGGTTCATGCCCGCAGCAACAGACTTCATGCCTTCACGCATAATAGCCTGTGCCAGAACTGTTGCAGTCGTAGTACCGTCACCGGCAACATCAGAAGTCTGCGAAGCCACCTCTTTCACCATCTGCGCACCCATGTTTTCAAACTTGTCTTCGAGTTCGATTTCCTTGGCAACAGAAACACCGTCTTTAGTTACAGTCGGGGCGCCGAAGCTCTTTTCCAGAACGACATTACGACCTTTAGGGCCCAGCGTTACTTTTACCGCATTGGCCAATGTGTTAACGCCATTCACCATACGTGAACGGGCGTCATCACTGAATTTTACGTCTTTTGCACTCATGTTTATTTCCTCTTCTCAGAATTCCCAGATTAGCCTTCGATAACTGCAACAATGTCATCTTCACGCATGACGAGCAGTTCCTCATCTTCTACCTTGACGGCTGTTCCGGCATATTTACCGAACAGAACTTTGTCACCGACCTTCACATCCAGGGCGCGAACTTCGCCACTGTCTGAAATCTTGCCATTACCCACTGCCATGATTTCGCCTTTGTCCGGCTTTTCAGTTGCAGAATCAGGGATCACGATACCACCGGCAGAAGTACGTTCTTCTTCCATACGTTTAACGACCACACGGTCATGTAAAGGACGAATATTCATCGAAAAGTCTCCTCACTTCGAAGATTAACAAGCTGTTTTAATTGAAAAAATTAAAAAAGCGCCAAACCAGGTTTAGCACTCTTATGTATTGAGTGCTAATAATAGGGGCAAAATCTCCAGAGTCAAGGGCAGAACCTAAAAAAATATGGCCAAAACTGTTGTCGCCTGCCAATTCGATTGATGGTTTTATCACAGAAATGATAGCCTTACATATCAACATACTAAATTTTAATTATTTAATATATTTAACAAAAACAAAAAGATAAAACACCTTTAACTCATTATATACGCAAGAGCAGGTATTAGTGCCCAGTGGCTCGAAACCCTCACTACCTAGATAGGCAGAGAGTGGCTGGGCGTTACTAGACCCATCACTAGAATGCGCCCATCAGACAAGCTTCTCTCCCTTCAGCATCTGTTCTATCAATACCAGCAATTCCTTATAGCGGATCGGTTTTGATGTATATGCATCACAGCCAGCGGCCAGAATGGATTCACGATCACCATCCATGGCACGAGCAGTCACCGCAACAATGGGTATATGACAGGTTTTTTTTTCGTTCTTCAGCAGACGTGTCGCTTCCAGTCCATTAGTGCCGGGCATATGCATGTCCATCAAAACCAGGTCCGGCAGGTGTTCGCGGATCAATGGTATGGCTACGTCAGCATCTGTCGCTGGCAGTATCTGATAACCGGCACGCTCCAACACACCCATGATCAGTTTCATGTTGGAGGCATTGTCCTCCACGATGGCTATGGTTTGCATGGTTTCTGTTACCTTCAGGATATCCGTTCCGTCGCTACGGCGAGCAACTCGCTGGCCCGATGAAATTCTCTTTTTGCGGGTGAATCAACAATACCCGCAAGTCTGTTCTGTGTAATCTGAATTATATATACCAGCATCTCAACCACCCACTACTTTTCCGGGTATTGGAGCAGTCATAACCTGGTTGCGGCCCTGGTGTTTTGCCCGGTACAGTGCCTGGTCAGCGCGTTGCAGCAGATCTGCAAAATCAGCGTCTTCAGCCGAGTAACTGGCAACACCTATACTCACGGTAATATTTTGCCCGCTAACACCATCAAAGTTGTGTTGCTCGATAGCATCGCGCAAGCGCTCGGCAACCAGCTGCCCGATATAACAAGACGTTTCCGGCATGACTATGCAGAACTCCTCGCCTCCATAACGCGTGATGATATCTGCTGTGCGTGACGCGCCCTGCAGTAGATGTGCAACCTGCCGTAATACAGCATCTCCCATCAAGTGGCCACATTGGTCATTGACATGTTTGAAATGATCGATATCCAGCATGGCAACACTCAGAACACACTGCGGGTTACGGCGAGCCTGAGCAAAACGGTATCCGAGATCTGCCTCCAGGTAGTGGCGGTTACGTACCCCGGTCAGACAATCAGTCACTGAATCCGTTTTTAGACGATCAATATCATTCTGTAATTGCTGCTGGTTACTGGAACGTCGCAGGCCGGCATGTATTCTGGCAAGCAATTCGTTGTTTTCAATGGGCTTGATAAGATAATCATCAGCACCATGCTCCAAACCTTCTATCTTATGCTCCATATCGCTCAGCGCCGTGATAATAATAACCGGCACAGCAACGAATGTTTCATGCGCCTTCCACTCGTCAAGCAATGCCATACCATCACCATCCGGCAACAGTAGATCCATCAGCACCAGGTCCGGTACATATTGCTCCATCACATCCCGTGCTGCCTCTGCACTGCTTGCAATCACTGCCTGGCACCCTTCCTGCTCCAATAAACTGCAAATATGCCTGCACAGGCGCATATCATCTTCGACCAGTAGCACTGTCGAGCGCCCCACTTCCTGTGAATTGTGTTCGTATAACAGCCTGTCAACAATCTGTTTACGATTCTGTAATTCGTCATGCATCTGCTTCAGGCGTTGCAGGGCTCGCACCCGCAACAGCAACTCGGCACGGTTGATTGGTTTACTAAGAAACTCATCTGCACCCGCTTCCAAACCCCGGGTCCGGTTGCCGCTGCCATCGAGCGAAGTCACCAGCACCACGGGAATGTGCTGCGTTGCCGGGTCCTCCTTCAGCCGACGGGTAACCTCGTAGCCATCCATGCCTGGCATCATGATGTCGAGCAAAATAACATCCGGATTTTCGCTGGCAGCCAGTTCTATCGCTGCTGCACCATTATCTGCAGTAATAGCCTGCTGACCATCACTGTGCAAATGTGCTGCCAGCAACTTGACATTGCGTTGCTCGTCATCAACGACCAGAATGCGCCCCTTATTGACCATGCGCCAAGCCACCCGTCAACCATTGTGCAACCAACTGCCACCTGTATATCTGCCTTGGTAACGTAGTCATCACAGACTGCATACAGATAATCTGCCAAATACCTTGTGTGCACATTAACTTCATTTTTTCTGGTACCTGCGTAACACCCGCTCGATTTCTCCAGTTAGCATATAACTGCTAGCCTTGCCCTTTTCAGCAATAAGAGCCACCTGCTTCTGCAGACATTGACGTTCCTGCTCACTCAGCAACTTGGCAGTAAGAACAATCACGGGAATCTGGCGTGTGTTTTCGTCATCTTTAAGAGCCGTCAGTACTTCGAAGCCACTGACATCAGGCATCATCAAATCGAGAATAATCAGATCAGGGCGCTCTGCCTTGGCCAGCTCGATACCATCCTCACCACCAAAGGCCGAGATGATCTCGTAACGTTCATCCGGCAGATAGGAGGTCACTATCTTGATGGCCTTGGGGTCATCATCTACCAACAGTACTTGCGGAAGTACACCATCCTGGTTATGCCAGGATGGTAACAGCTTATCGAGTAATGAAAGTAATTCTGCACGACGGACAGGTTTGTTCAACACGGCATCGGCCGCCAGTGGCGAGCCCTCCATGCGCTCGGCAACCGATGACAGGACCATAACAGGAATAGAGCTGTATCCTGATAAATTTGCCTTGGCTTCCAGGAAGGCGAAACCATCCATCTCCGGCATCATCAGGTCAAGCGTAATCAGATCCGGAGGTTCATTCTGCATCTGTTCCAGTGCCTCACGACCATTTCCGACCAACACAACACGACACCCCGAATCCTCCAGGTATAGTTTTACAAGCTCCGCCTGGCTGCTGTCATCTTCAACCACCAGCACCAGTGGTAGCGATTTACCATTCATGCTATCGCCGGGTTGCGCTGCCTTCGTAAATAAGGGCAACGCCTGCTGTACATCTGCCAGGAACTGTTCCGTATCAAATTCGCTTTTGTCAACGACCCGGGTAACGTGTTCATCAAGCCAATTGCGGTCCTCATCAGTCAGCAGCTTGGCTGTCAGTATTATGATAGGTATGTCATGGGTCGATGCCTCCTGACGCAAGGTCCTCACCACGTCAAAGCCGGATACCTCAGGCATCATCAGGTCGAGAATAACAAGATCAGGAGATTCGTTGTTGACGATATCAATGGCCTGCTGACCGCCATACGCACTGATCGTCCTGAAACCTTCATCTTCAAGTTGCCTGACCATGAAGCGCACACTCTTTTCCTCATCATCAACTACCAGAATTCTGGCGGGTGCTTCTCCCATCTTGACAGGTAACACCCGGCCAATGGCTTCCAGCAACGCCAACTTGTGTACCGGTTTCTGCATGACTTCAACGGCACCGAGTTCTATCCCTTTCTTGCTATCAGCAACAATGGATACAACCACTATCGGTATATCCTGCATTTTGGAATCCTGCTTCATACGCCGCATTATTTCCCAGCCGTTAATGTCGGGAAGTAAGATATCCATGATGATGAGATTCGGCTGTTGAGTCTCGGCCAACTTTAGGCCTTCGACTCCATTGCTTGCGCGGTGGGTAACATAACCCGCACCCCTGAGCTGCACGGCCATCAACTCGGCAGCCTGATCATTATCCTCTACCAGCAGTACCTCAGGTTGAATAACGGGCATATCACCTGACCACTGCGGCCTGCCCGACAAACTCTGCGGGACAGGCTGATCATCTGCTATCTCGACTGGCACCGTAGCGGATAGTTCAACTTCGTTCTCATCCCGATACGGAATAGCAAACTGAAAGCAGCTGCCTTTGCCTTCCTGGCTGCTGACACTGACCTCACCTCCGTGCAGTTCCACCAGGCGCTTGACCATGGCGAGTCCCAGCCCCGTACCTTCGAATTGCCGGGCCAGCGAACCATCCAGTTGTTCAAAGGGCCTGAACAACAAATCGACGTTATCTTGTGCAATACCGATACCCGTATCCGTGACCTTGACCAGCAAGTTACCCTCTACGTGCCGGGCTTCAACCGCTACCTGCCCGCCATCGGGCGTAAATTTGACCGCATTGGACAGCAGGTTATACACGATCTGCTTCAACTTGCGGCCGTCAACCTGCATCAGGCCGATATCATCACCGACATCGAGTGCCAGGGAAATATGATGGTTATGAGCTTTTTCCTTGACTACAGACAAGGCATTTTGCAGCAACTCCGATACATTAACCGGCCCCAGATATAATTCCATTTTGCCGGCCTCGATCTTGGACAGATCGAGAATGTCATTAATTAATGACAACAGGTGATTCGCGCTGCCAAAGATCTCGTTCATATAATCGGCTTGTTCGTCATTCAACTTACCCAACAATTCATCCTTGAGCACCTCGGAAAAACCGATGATGGCATTGAGTGGAGTTCGCAACTCATGTGACATATTGGCCAGGAACTCGGTCTTGAGCCGGTTGGCCTGCTCGAGCTGTCTGTTCTTTTGCGAGATCTCACTCCCACGCTGCTTATACTGTTCAGACAGGGCCTTGAGATCATGATACTGATTGAGATTATTCAGGGAGATGCCCATCTGATCCGTCAGCCGCTCAATGAAACCGAGCTCGTTCACACTGAACGGCTGCATACTCGACAGGGCCAGGACACCCAGGACCTTTTCCCCGTAGATGACAGGGCTGGCCACTACGGCAGCAGGCACAACCGGGAACAATCCGGTATCAATCCTGAACGGCATATCCTCGGGCGCGCTCAGAATGATCGGTTTACCGTCCATCGCAACCTGGCCAATGAGACCGCTCCCCGATTTTAATTCACGACTACTGTCCTCGGGCATGCCACGACTTGCCACACATTTCAGCATACCATTCCATTCATCAAGCAGGTACACGGCAGAAACCGGGAAGCCATGTATGTCTGCCAGCACCCCTAATACCAACTGGAATACTTCAGTAGTATCAAAATTCGAACTGAACAGCGCCATGACCTGGGATTGTGAACGTTCGAATGCCGCGGTCACTTCGAGGGCGTGTGTCTTTTCAGCGAGTGCTGCCTCTGCTTCTTTGCGTTCGCTGATATCGCGCACGATCCCGGTAAACATGCGTTCGCCCTTGACTTCCATTTCACTGACCGCCAGTTCCATCGGAAAGGTAGAGCCGTCCTTACGCCTGCCAGTCACCTCGCGACCGATACCAATAATCTTCTTCGTGCCAGTGGTCAGGTAATTATGCAGATAACCATCATGTTCAGCGGCATAGGGTTTCGGCATCAGGATATTAATGTTCCTCCCCTGCACCTCACCGCTATGGTAACCGAACAGGCTTTCGGCAGCAGGATTGAAGGTCTGGATAGCGCCTTTTGAATCGATAACGATGATACCATCAACAATGGTATCGATCAGTGTACCTATACGCTGCTCCCTGTCATGAATTTCGGATTCGACGCGTTTGCGCTCACTGATGTCGCGCACGATTCCGGTAAACATGCGCTCGCCGTTGACTTCCATTTCGCTGACTGCCAGTTCCATTGGAAAGGTCGAGCCTTCCTTGTGCTTGCCGGTCACCTCACGGCCAATTCCAATGACCTTTCTGTCACCGGTACTCAGGTAATTATGCAGATAACCATCATGCTCGGCAGCATAGGGCTCCGGCATCAGCATTTTGACATTTTGATCTTTCAGTTCTTCGGCTGTATAACCGAAGATACTTTCTGCGGCAGGATTGGCCGTCTGGATGAGACCATTCGCGTCAATGGTGATAATACCATCGACAACCGTTTCCAATACTGCCCGTAGATGGGCTTCCGTATTACGGAGTTCATCTCCCCCCTCATTTGAATTAAAAATAACCCCCCCCCAAACGAAACACCCGCTTCAATGTATTTAATCCCCGATTAATTTACTAGGAATTATAAAAAAGGCAAATTATGTGCCATATTAATCATGTGCTAATTGCATCCATTAAAAACTGCACCATATTGGTGCGAATTACTTCTTATTTAAGGCTGGATCAGAATATATCCGCCATTAATGGTGTGCTGCCTTACCACAGATGTTCATTTATTCTGGATGACAAGGCAGTATCAACGACAAAAATGTTAATTTTTTGACACAATTAGTCAATTTCACATCCTTTAATCCACCGCTGAATCGGCATAACCGGGAGCTAAGGAGCTATGAAGTATGGTGATACTGACAATATATAAAGATGCTCTCCATTAATATAAACCATAAATATGGGTTATGACGCCCTTATTAGCCTCTAATAGAAGGATAATTCAAGATTTTGCTTGCTGCATGTCTCCGAATTTACCGGGACAAAAGAACAACAGCTGATATTTTGTTTGAAAAATCAAACCACTTACGTAAGAATACGAACACCAGAAGGCGAAAGGTATAACTGCCTGAGACAGGGTGACGACCCAACCGTCTAGATGTCATCTAATAATGCAAGGGATATTGTCGTGGCAGATACATCGGTTCTTGAAGTTATAAAATGCCTGATCTCAACCAAGGACTGTGACCCTGTCCTTGACAGCATCGCGCCACAAGGCTCAACCCTGCTTATCATCATTGTTGCCAGTATTCTTGTGTTGGGCATCTGTTTCAAGGTGATCAACAACCTGATTAACGAACACCTCAAGCACAACACGTTATTACTCGTTGTCATTACCTTGTTGCTATGTACGTTTTTGCTGCTCCCGGCCCTGTTACCGATTATAGCCAGCGGAGTACCGGTTGTTGCTTATCTGGTCATCAGGTCCAGACCGAACAAAATAATTATAAAACGCCTGTTTAATTGCCCGCTAGAGGTCGCGGTATTATTAAGTGTGTTTATTGCTTACCCGGTGTTTTTTGGCTTCCAGTCCTTCTACAACAGTCACATGGAAAAAAGACTGGCTAAAGAAAATTCAAAAATCATCGTGGCCTTTATCTTGCCGCCGGAAGATGACGAAATTTACCTCATAGAAGACGACAATAAAAAGAAATCAGCCAAGCTGTCAGAAGAACTCTTCATTAATGTATACACTGTCATGAATGAATTATTTGTCAATATCCCTCACATAGAGATTGTTCCGGAAAGTTTTATCCGCAATAATTTCGGCAATATCCGGGAAAATTACAACCCGACAGAGGCTTACAGGCTGAAACAGAATATCTTTAACTACCGAAAAGGGGAAGGGTCTCCGGTTGACATCCTGTTTTATCACTATTACTCGGCACGCTTTGGTAAGGACAGCGAGGGCAGCTATACCGTTCTGACCTACCGCGCTGAAGTCAAAAAGGTCAACCAGAAAAAATCACGGCTAGAACCTCTGGATTGGCAAGTCAGGATCACCAAGGGAAGCGGTAGTGAGCTTCGCCGCCTGTCTTTAGTCAAGTCTTACGACATTGTGCAATTTTTGATAAAAAACAAACACATCAAGCTCAACGACAAACAGGAGCAGCAAGTCTGGAGCAGCTACACTTCGCTGTTCAAGGACTATTACAAGAAAAAAGACCTGCACAGGAAAAACCGCCATATTGATGCAGAAGTGCTCGCTTTTTTAACCGGCAGCGAAAACTGTGACGATTATTTCTGCGCGCAACAAATCACCTCCGCATACAGACCTTACAAACAGACTGATTCTGAAATCAAGTCCAAGCAGTCCAGCACTAAAAAGGAAATCGATACTGCTGTCAGTTCATTAACCGTATCCAGGCGGCAGCTCGGTAATAATGAAAATGAGTGACCTGCTGCGTAAATACAAAATAGAGACAGTTTCTGTTTGCATGCTGGCTATTGTAATTTCACTGGTGCTGTACAGTCAGTATATTCGTAATTTATCCGTACCGGAAAAATTCAGGTACATCCCTCCCAACGCCAGTAATCTGATTACGACTTCAGCCCTGAAAGAAATATGGAAAACAGGCACAAGCCATTTTGCGATTTTATTTGATGGCAGTGATGATACAGACAACCATAGTCAGATAAAAAAAACCGGCAATATCATACGGACCATAACAGAAGAAAAGTGCCTGCCGTCCTACACTGTAGAAAATCTACGCGAACTTGGTTTGAACACTGACCGAGGGCTTACATTTGCTACTGTCGGTCCTTCTTTATTCGCAAAGGATCGCCACAAAAACAAACTATTGGTTGTTCTGCCGGTCAGGGACAAAAACTCATTTTTGAACCAGATCTCAAGTTCGTTCGAGGATAAATCAACCATCAAACTGAAGGCTATAGATGCTGGAAATGTACGCACATTACTGATCAAGCGAAAAAACACCAGCCACGGACGATTATGTGGCACTCAGTACACTGATGACGATATTCGTACTGTTGCCATTAATAACAAGCCAATCGCTTTCGCCCCCGATGAAAAAGGAATAGTTGAACTGGCATATTTCCCAAATCGCACAATAGACTCATCACTGGACTTATCATGTCGCGCTATCTTTAAAAACGGCAGCACTGGTAATTGTAAATGCATAATGTCAAAAAAGGACTGCAGCAAACCAGTCAAATATAAACAAAAAAATAAAATCAGCAAAACATACACCATCAATGGAAAAGAAGTTCATGGCTACTATCTATATGAAATGCTGAATATGGTATTCCCTGACCGTAATACAGCAGTCATTACGAACGACGAATCCCTGCTGCAAACGGCATTGGGCGAGCAAAGCCGAAACCTGGATTTCTACCGTAACTGGGATTCCCTCATTCACGACTACTCACTATTAGGTAATAAACTGTCGGGCAATGAGGCGGTCATGGCGGGCGCAATAAGAAGCCCCGGGGTCCCGGTCTCTACACAGATACCTATCCTGATCAGGATGTCACCTGACAGAATAGCGCTGAATGCCTCACTGAAAGTCGACAACTGGAATACAAAGATCCTCAATAAACTTACCAGTAATCACCAGGATGACATTAAAAAGACGGCTTACAAATTAACGGGCGCAGGGGCAAGCCTGAGTGTCCATGATGCAGCCATCACGTATTATCTTGAATATTTATTTAACTATCTACCGGAAGCCACACAATATCTGGACAAATTTCTGGGTGACTTCACAGCCGTACTGGAGGAAATGAAAAACATATCGCGCATTGACTCTATTGGTATTTTTCTCGCCAATATCAAGCAAGGCATTCCTGAGATTGTCATAACCGCCGACATGGAAAAACACGAATCAAGCAATCTGATATTTAACTTGCAAAAGAAATTCCGCACTATCCGGGACAATACCATAATCAGTGCTGCGCTCGGGCGATACTACGAAACACATCCTTATGACAAACAGGTCAGCATGAAAACATTACTGACCCCGACTTCTACTGGAAGCAAGGCTGATTACCACATACAGCCGGAAGCATCTGATCTCTGGGATAATTACAAATTAAGTAATGGAAATATCATTTCAGCAGGGTTCGATGACCCGAAGGTATTCGCTGACAACTTTTACTCTAAACAGATCGACAAACTGCTTTTCAGATACATTACTCCGCCCGTAACAGATAATGACATCAAGTACCGCCTTAATAACAATAAATCCACAGACAGGGATCTTGAAGCACTGAAGAACAACAAATACCGCCTGCAATCAGTCTATCTCGACAATAAACAGCAATTATGGACAGGCATTAAGGCTTCAAGCATCAGGAGACTCATTGCCCAAAACAACCAGCCTGGCAGTAATGGCAATGCACAGACAGAGAAAGGCCATACCGACAACAAGAAACTTGAAATACAAATCGACCCGAGATGGGTCATAAACCAGGGCTCGCTATACCCCAACAGGAAAATAAACAAGTTTGTAAAAGAATACCTGAAAGATTTATGGCAATACAAAAAGCTGAATGCAGACATCTACCCGCGAACAGAACAAAACGGGTTAATATTATCAGTCGAGCTGGAAAAGTGATATGAACGATCTGTTACTGGAAATGTGCAAGCTTGAAAAATGGTATCAAAAACACCAGGTGCTGGATATTGATACGTTCAGCCTGATACGCGGTGACAATGTTGCACTACTAGGTGAAAATGGCAGCGGCAAATCGACACTGTTACGCGTTATCGCTGGCATCAGCAACCTGACTAAAGGTGAGTTCGTAAAACATGAGCCGATGAGGAGTATGCGCCTGGCCTATGTCCCGCAGTCCGGCGGTATTTATCCAAACCTGACGGTTGATGAAAACCTGCAATTGTTCGCACGACTTTATAATGTCAACACGTACCACACCTCAGGCAAACAGGACTATTTTATTAAAGATGTAGGCCTGGACAGATACCTCGATTACCCTGTTGAAAATTTATCTGGCGGCTTTCAGCGCCTGACATCAATCGCCTGTGCCCTGAGTATCAAACCACAAGGCCTCTTTCTCGATGAACCATTGACCGGGCTTGACATCGAAAACAGAAAAAAAGCCATCGATACGATTATCTCTGCACAAAAATCACTCGACTTCATGATCATGACGGCCCACTCAATGGATGAAGTTGGTTTTTGCAACAAATCATATACCCTTTCCAATGGTCAATTCCAATGAATGGCGCAATCAGGATATTCGTAAAAGATTTCTTTGAACTATGGCACAGGCCTGTAATGATGCTCATCATGCTGGTTGTACCATCGCTGTTCGTATACATTGCCGGCAACATACAAAAACATGAAAACACGATCACCCTGTTTTACGAAGCCAGTAAAAATTCAAAACCATCAACTGACAGAGTAAAAAATTTACTGGCTGAAATTAATCGACTGGAAGTAAAAAAATGGACAGGCAGTGAAGCGAATATCCTGTCAGACATGGAAAAACAGGGTGCAGATATACTATTACGATGGGACAAAAAGAAATGGTTGTTTTATATCCGCTCTGTCAGTCATGAAGAACAGCAGTTGCTGACTCGAATGGCCTATAACATTCAGGGGTCACTGGCAGCAGACAGACCCTGGCAGCTGGATGCATTATTCAGAATAGAAAACAAAAAGGAAAACATTGTATCCAAGATACACTCTTTCCACCCGACTGTGACCAAAAACGATATTTCGCTTGTACCCAAAATCATGGGCTTGATCGTTGTCTTTGTACCCTTCCTTTTCGCCTGCAGCAGCTTTGTCCGCGAGAAGGAAAGCCGCACCCTGGAAATACTTCTCGTCAGCCCCTATGCAACCTGGGCTACTATCTATTTCGGTAAATTACTGACGCCCCTGTTTATCGGATTTGTCAATTACTGCCTGTTTTTACTATTTTCCGAAACATGGTACGGACTGCAAATCAAAACCGGTTTTTTCGCGATCACCGGCGTACAGCTGCTGGCCATGTTATCTGCTGCATTATTGGGATTAGCAGTCTCGTCACTGGTCAAAACACAATTACAGGCATACTTTGTGTCGGCCATATTCCTGATTTGCAGTATATTGCTGACCGGGTTTATCTATCCCGTCGACAGGGCGATCAACCTGGTGCAAATCAGTTCCTATGCCTTTCCACTGACTTTTTCCATGGAACCGCTTTCTACATGGTTGCTTCAAGGCACCTCGCCTGAAAATCATATTGATGCCATCTACACACTGGCCTTGCAAAGCCTGTGTTATGTTCTGCTGGCCTGGTATGGCCTAATGAGGGTAAAACGCACAATTTGACGATAATTTGATTGATATTGTGTTTACCAATTTGCTAATCTTGCATACTCCAGAATATGAAAATAAGACTCAAACATCACTAATAACGAATAAGCCAAAGCCACCGGGTTATCCAGATAAAACAGACAGGGACAGTTATATGAATCATTTGCTGGCACGCACCACCCTTGCACTTGTTGCGATCAGTCTTACCACTTCGGTTTACGCGAGCCCCGGGGTAGGTGAGCGATACCAGCTTGACCGACATAGCGCCAACTTTCTGGACACTCGCACTGTGACAATGCTGCGCTATAAAAAAGCTGACTTACCGGCAGAGGAACTATACTGGACCAGTCACAATATCAGCGCGCTGGAAAATGCTTACTGGATCAAACGAAAAGAGCATGCCACCAGGTTACGCAATGCCATCAAGAGAACGGAAGGTGGTAGCTATCCCCCCAACTTGCTTGACAAGATTGAACGATTACAGAAAAAGGAAAAAACACGGTTACATAGCTGGCAGGACAGCGACAAACTGTCGGCCAGACAAAAACAACAGTTATTCGATTTTATGCTGGGCTACAATGCCGCCCTGCTAAAAAAAGGAAAAGGGAATTTCGCAGCAAGGTGGCCTTCCAGCCTGAACGCCTTGAGCAGTGGCGGAGTCAACTACATTTCTGTTTTCAAAAAAGACTATTTTCCAGGCAACCGGGATTACCGCATGAAGCGGGACGACAAGAAAACACAGGCACTGGTGCAGAAATTCCTCTACGAGCTTGCCGCCTCACAGAAACTAGACCGACTGACATTAACCCAGAAATTAGAAGTAAAAAAAGACTATAAAGGCAAACTCACGTTCAAATGGCCGTTCCCTGCCACCGGGCTGTCATCGTTATATAATGAATCCGTAGACCGGCGTGAAAACGAAATCCTCTACTTTCTTCCCTATTCAAATACCTACGGCGCCGGCAACTGCACGGTAGTTGGCGAGACCGAGGGATGCGCTACCTATGTCAGCTCCTTTGTCCCACCACGTGGCAGCAGCGTCAGCCGTTTCGTTGGTGCTTACCTGGCTGTCGACCGTGAGATCAGTGGCATCAACAGCCTCCAGCTGTCGCCTGAGTTAAACGCCAGGATTAAGCAAGGTATAAAGGACACTGCTCGCAGTCGATCAGAAACAACCTGGAAAGTGGCCGTAGAACTCAGCCATGTGGACCTGGGTATCAAGCCCATTACTCACAATAATAAAAAAGCCGAAAGCCATACCCTGCATGCCAAGGTAGAACGTGTACTGCTTCTGGCACCGGATGACACCATTGTCTGGGTTGCGAAGGCAGGGAAATTGCGATCTGCAAAAAAACTGATTAGCCTGGAGACTGACAAGAAGACCCGCGATGCCTATCGTTTCCCTTCACCACTCAATATGCAGGATAGCAACAGGCTTATGCAAGCCGCTATCTATGATCTGTTGCTGGTTAAATATTTCCCGAACCGGCTGGACAAGCGCATGATTGAAGCCATGATGAGTTCGCGTTGGAGTTATGAAAAACAGGCCAGCACACCCGTAGGTGGTCGCTACTTCAATCGTACGGCACACTCACCTGACTACAAAACGCTACAGAAAAAATCAGACAGCTTTAAAAACTGGCTAATCGCTACAGCCAGAAAAATGCCAGCTACAATGAGCCTGAATGTGCCATTGACCTACATCAGTAACAAGGTCACTTCGAGAATGCAGTGTGTGAAACTACAACAACCCTGGAATGCCGGTGTAAGAAAGACTGCCCATCAAATTACCGCCGAACAGAACCGGCTCGTACGCCAGTGCGAGAACAACAATATACAGGCCAAGCACAAGAGCGAAAACCAGCAGATGTCAAGCAGGTGCCAACGCTACGCCAAACAACTGGAATACGCCGAAACCGCACTGATAAAAGCCAGGCAAAACAATTGCAATCAGAAATCTGCAAATAATACAGCCAGTAATACAACAAGCAGCACACCGACCGCATCATATAGCGGTGACGGCCCATGCAACTTCCCGGCAAATATGTCACTTGGGAACATGCAACAGGAAGTACAGAAATGCATTAAGGAAAACTGCGGACCGACGCCAACCAGCCAGGCCGGCCTGCCTCCTTTTCAGGCTTGCATGAAAAGAATACAACAACCCATGCAGGCACAAATGACCACAGCAATGGGGCTCGGGTCATTCAAACCGAAACCCAAAAAACAGCAGCAAAACTCACGTGTCGATACCTGCAAGGTACAGCAGGACAGAATTGAAAGGTATTCAGGCAAGCTCGAAAAGCACGCGTGCCTGGTCAAAAACGAGGCATTCACCCCGGTTGACTGCAAGGCCACAGTCAAAGTTGACAAGGGGCCAGACCATATGAAGATTGAACATCTCGAATTTAACAGCACTGGCCGATGCAGTTACGCATCGGGCGCATTATTACCCGGCCGCAAGTATTATGCTGACAAAAAATTCAGTATCGACTTTGTCCCTGATGATCTGGCGTTTCCGCATGACCCGCCATTTGAAGTAAAAACCGGAATAATGGGTGCCACGATACAGGCCAGTCTGCTTATGAAAATAACCGGGGTTGACTCAGACGACAAAAGCAATAATCGCCTGAGCCTGAACGTCAAGGTTTTATCTGTCGATTATGCGAAACCGTAAAGCCTGTGCCGCTCAGGCACTGGCAACTGTGCGTATTGTTTCAGTCAACAGGACATAATTCCTTACGAAACCAGTAGCAAACTATCAGGAGTTTGCTTGATTGACTGCTTATCAAGATCCTTGTCCAGTGCCGTGTGAAAACCGCAATCCTGGTATTTTTCCATTTCCCTGGTGGCGATATTGACTCGCGCCGCCCGAAACACGAAACCGGCATCAGTCATCTTCGCGTTTGCACTCCCCTTCAATGACCTGTGAAGCGTTTTGTGATGTACCTGTCTGGTGACCGCCTTGCCCTGCTGGTGGTGGCGTAAACCGGGGCAACCCCATCATCCGGCGTACCATCAGCCTTCTCAACGGTGTAATCAGCAATATCAGGCCGATGGCATCTGTGATGAACCCCGGGATCAGCATTAATACGGCTGCTACAAAGATAAAGACACTCTCAAACATGGCAATGGCCGGGATTTCGCCCCTGTCCATGCATTTTCGCATGCGAGAGAGGTTATAGGTACCCTGATGACGCATGAGCAAAAGACCTAAAACCCCTGTAAAAACAACAACAAAAATGGTCGAAATCGAACCAATTGCCCGTCCGACTTCCAGCAGGACATAAAATTCGAGCAACGGAAAACCGAGAACAACCAGCAGTAACAAGATCCTTGGATCCATAAAATTTCCTGTTTTTCTGACCTCAACACAGTGACAAGCCTTTTATCAAAGGTTAGGCTATGTCCACTATTAATATAGAAGTAATAATACTGTGCCCCAAGAATACCAGATTATATTGAGCACGTGTTCAGATAAGGACGCCGCAGCAGCAATAGCCAATACCCTCATCGATGAGAGCCTGGCCGCCTGCGTCAATATCGTCCCTGGCCTGACCTCGATATATCAATGGCAGGGTGAAAGACAGACCGGCACAGAAGTATTGCTCATGATCAAAACCCGCACAGAACTGTATTCCCAGGTAGAAACGAGAATTGCTACGCTGCATTCCTATGAACTTCCTGAAATAATATCAGTCCCAATACATAACGGCCTGACGGCCTATCTGGACTGGATCGACAATTCCACAGGAAAATTATAATGAAAAAGCTGTTTGCTTCACTATTTGTACTGCTACTGTTAAACCCATATACCCTGCTAGCTGAAGAAGAACCTCTACCCCCGGCACAGGCCTTCCCCATGACGGCCGAAGCAAGCGATGCCAATACCATTATTGCCGAATGGAAAATTGCCGATGCCTACTATCTGTACCATAACAAGTTCTCGTTTCGCTCTGAAACGCCTGGCATTACCCTGGGCAAGCCGGTTATACCTGCAGGAAAGGTAAAAAAAGACCCCTATTTTGGCGATGTAGAGACCCTACGTGGCACTGTCCGCATCACATTGCCGATTACCCGCAGTAACAATGAAGCCAGCACGCTCACACTGGTTGCACGCTCCCAGGGCTGCGCCGATATGGGGCTGTGTTACCCGCCTTTTGAGCAAACCACCCAGGTAAAACTCATACCGGCGGCGGTAAAAGCCAGCTCTGACCCACTCAAGGCCATTACAGAACTGGGTAACAATATGGGGCTTGAGGAAGAGGAAGAATTTCTCGACCCTGACAAGGCATTTTTGCTGAGCACCCGAAATGGCGACCAGCAAAGCCTGATTGCCCACTGGATGATCGCAGACAAATACTATATGTACCGCGATAAATTCAAAATCAAACTGAAAAATGCACCGGAAGGTGTCAGCCTCGGCAAGATAGACATGCCTGCCGGCGAAACCAAGCATGACGAATACTTCGGTAACATCAAGGTCTATCACAATGCCGTGACCGTACAGATACCGATTATCGGAGACCTGCAAGGCAAGACTGCAGAGATTGAACTGGTATACCAGGGCTGTGCCGAGGCCGGTCTGTGTTACCCGCCCCAGTTTAAAACCGTCACCTATGATCCGCAGGCCGTTAGCACCGTCAGTACCAGCGAAAGCAGCCCTGCAGCCTCTGCCAAAATGGCAGATGACGGCGAACTTAGTGAAGATGAACAACTGATTCGCATGTTCAAAGGGGACAACCTCGTTGCCATTCTCACCAGCCTGTTAGGGCTGGGTCTGCTGCTGGCCTTTACGGCCTGCATGTACCCGATGATACCAATCGTTTCCAGTATTATCGTTGGCCATGGCCACAAGGTGACTGCCACCAAAGGATTTGTTTTATCATTGGCCTATGTCCTTGGGATGGCGATCACCTTCGGTATCATTGGCGCCATATTCGGCTTTACCGGTAAGGCCGGTAATATTGCCGCTCAAATGCAAAATCCCTGGGTACTGACAGCCTTCGCCGGCCTGTTTGTATTGCTCGCTCTATCGATGTTCGGCTTTTTCAATATCCAGATGCCAAGCGCTATTCAAAGTAAACTCAATGAGGTCAGCAACAAACAAAAAGGCGGCTCATTAATTGGCGCCGGCACGATGGGTGTATTGTCTGCATTGATAATCGGCCCATGCGGAGGCCCGGTGCTTATTGCAACCATTGTCGGCGCAGCTGCCTCAGATAGCGCCTTGCTTGGATTCCTGTACATGTTCACCCTGGCGATAGGTATGGGTGCACCCCTGTTAGTCATTGGCGCAGGAGGCGGCAAGCTGCTTCCTCATGCGGGCACCTGGATGGACAACGTCAAGGCAGCAGCTGGTATTATTCTGCTGGCAGTGGCCATCGTGTTCCTCGAACGTGTATTAAGCAGCGTTGTATTCATGACCCTGTGGGCCATGCTGTTTATAATTTCGGCGGTCTACATGGGCGCTTTTGAAGCCCTCAAGGAAGGCGGATCAGGCTGGCGAAAACTGTTCAAGGGTCTGGGTCTGATCGCTTTTGTCTACGGCATCATCATACTGCTGGGTGGCCTGACGGGAGCACGCAACTTTAATGATCCGCTACATGGCTCCCGACTGCTTTCAAGCGGCACCATGATGAGCGTTGCCACTCAGGGCAAACAACCGGCCTACGTTGAGTTTGCGCAGGGCAAGAAATCCGTCGTCAAAGGCGGACTCACTTTCATCAAGGTTAAAACAGTCAAGGACTTTGAACGCGAAAAGAAAGCAGCCAATGCTGCCGGCAAGACTGTCATGCTGGATTTTTATGCCGACTGGTGCACCTACTGCAAGCAGTTTGATGATTATGTTTTCTCGGACAGCAAGGTTCAACAGGCACTGGTCAACTCGGTTTTATTACAGGCCGATATCACCCTGCAGGATAGTGAAGACAAGGCATTGCTGAAACACGTGGATGTCATTACTGCTCCGGCCATCCTGTTTTACAAAACCGACGGCAAGGAACAACGTAAACAGCGCGTACTGGGTTTGATGAAAGCCGATGAATTCCTGAATCGTGTAAATAAATCTTTTAACTAACAAACAAAGCTATCTAATATGAACAAAGGCATTCTTACTACCGGACTGGCCATCGCCAGTCTTGCGGCCGGTCTTGCGGCTTTTTATCTGACACAAAACAACACGACAAATGAAACCACGGTAACCGAAAGCAAAAAAACCACCAAGAAAATATCCGTACTGAATAGCAAGCGAGCGGCATTCAGTCTGCCTGATCTTGATGGTAAATCTCGCCATATCAGCGAATGGGATGGCAAGGTTATCCTGTTGAATTTCTGGGCCACCTGGTGCCCTCCCTGCCGCCGCGAAATCCCGGCCTTTGTCAAACTACAGGAAACATATGGCAAGGATGGTTTCCAGGTCGTCGGGGTGGCGATCGATGATCTGGAGGCGGTGGTTGATTACACTGATGGCTATGGCGTTGACTATCCGAACCTGATCGGAAACCAGTCAGCACTCAAAATTGGCGAAGCCTATGGTAATCGCTTCGGTCAACTGCCCTATAGTCTGATCATAGACCGCGACGGTATTATCCGTTTTATTGGCAAACGTGAATTGAGCTTTGAGGATATTGAAGAACAAATCAAACCTTTATTGTAATAGCCTGTAAAAAGATACAGGAGCCCGGCGAGGCGTTTCCCTTGTATCTTTGGTTTTTCGTCATGAATTTGCATCTATCTCCGCCGAACTACCGCTAAATAGCAATTTCCTATTGGACATGACCGTTTGTTTAGTGCAGAATCGCTCACTAAGCAAGCGAAATTGCATTTTCGCTGCAAATTACATCATTTGGCAGCTTGATTAGCTCATTTTGACTGCATTTATCTATTTTGAGACTGTTTTATGGCAAAGATCCTGGTATTAAACGGCCCGAACCTGAATTTACTAGGGACGCGTGAACCTGAAATTTATGGTAACGACACCCTTGATGCCATCATGAACAACCTTGCTGAAAAGGCCGAGGCAGCCGGGCATAGCCTGGAGTCTTATCAGGACAATGCAGAGCATAACCTGGTCGAACGGATTCACAATGCAAGTAACGAAGGCGTGGATTTTATTATTATCAATCCTGCCGCCTTCACTCATACCAGTGTTGCTTTAAGAGACGCAATTCTGGGCGTGAACATCCCGTTTATCGAAGTTCACTTGTCCAATGTCAGCAAGCGAGAAGATTTTCGCCAGCATTCTTATTTTTCCGATATCGCTGTTGGCGTCATCAGCGGTCTTGGTGCCCAGGGTTATGATCTTGCATTACAGGCAGCCTTGAATAACTTATAAACCCCCAAAATTTCTTTACAGGAATAACAAATGGATATTCGTAAAATTAAAAAATTGATAGAGCTACTGGAAGAATCCGGTATTGCTGAAATCGAAATCAAAGAAGGCGAGGAATCAGTACGTATCAGCCGAGGTGGCAGCCAGGCAGCTGCGCCCGTGTATGCCCAAGCGGCTCCTCCTGTCATCACTGCTCCTGCGACACCTGCAGCTCCTGCGGTTGTTGAAAGTGATGTCGATGAAAAAACCATACCGGACGGCCATGTCGTCAGCTCTCCAATGGTAGGCACCTTCTACCGTGCGTCTTCGCCTTCAACACCTGCGTTTGTTGAAGTAGGCCAGTCAGTGAGCTCGGGCGATACATTATGCATCATTGAAGCCATGAAGATGTTTAACCAGATCGAGGCCGACAAAAGTGGCGTCGTCAAAGCCATACTGATTGAAAATGGCGAGCCGGTAGAATTCGGTCAACCACTGATTGTTATCGAATAATCCAGTGCCTTTAAGCCATATTACAGAGTGACCCTGACCAATGTTGGAAAAGATTGTTATCGCCAATAGGGGCGAAATTGCATTGCGTATATTACGCGCCTGCTCAGAACTGGGCATCAAGACTGTTGCCGTGCACTCCACTGCAGACAGCGAACTCAAACACGTTTTACTTGCAGATGAATCCGTCTGCATCGGACCACCACCCTCGTCTGAAAGTTACCTGAATATCCCTGCGCTCATCAGTGCTGCAGAAGTGACTGATTCGGTGGCCATCCATCCGGGTTATGGCTTCTTGTCAGAAAATGCCGACTTTGCCGAACGTGTTGAGCAAAGCGGCTTTACCTTTATCGGCCCCAAAGCCGAAACCATCCGCGTCATGGGTGACAAGGTTGCCGCCATCAAGGCCATGAAAAAGGCTGGTGTGCCCTGCGTACCGGGCAGTGATGGCCCGCTGACAGAGGATGCCAATCGCAACCTCGAGCTGGCCCGTGAAATCGGCTACCCGATCATCATCAAGGCTTCCGGTGGCGGCGGCGGTCGCGGTATGCGGGTCGTGCATAGCGAATCCAATCTGTTAAACGCCATATCACTGACCAAGAGTGAGGCAGCAGCCGCATTCTGCAACGACGTGGTCTATATGGAGAAATTTCTTGAAACCCCGCGTCATATTGAATTTCAGGTGTTATCAGACACCCATGGTCACGCCGTCCACCTGTGTGAACGCGACTGTTCTATGCAGCGACGTCACCAGAAAGTCGTTGAAGAGGCGCCCGCTCCGGGTATTTCTGAAAAACAACGCAAGAAAATGGGCAAGGTCTGCGCCGATGCCTGTCGCGAAATCGGTTACCGTGGTGCCGGCACCTTCGAGTTCCTGTACCAGGATGGCGAGTTCTATTTCATCGAGATGAACACCCGTGTCCAGGTAGAACACCCGGTCACCGAAATGATCACCGGTGTGGATATTATTCGCGAACAATTGCTCATTGCCAGCGGTGAGAAACTGTCATTCAAACAGGACGACATCAAGATCAATGGCCATGCCATCGAGTGCCGCATCAATGCCGAGGACCCGGATAATTTCATGCCCAGTCCCGGCACGATTACCGAGTTCCACGCACCAGGAGGACCCGGCATCCGCATCGATACTCATATTTATGACAACTATCGTGTACCGCCACATTACGATTCCATGATCGGCAAGTTGATTGCGCATGGTCATGATCGTGAAAGTGCGATCAATCGTATGCGTACGGCGTTACTGGAAATCTATATCGAGGGCATCAAGACCAATATCCCGTTACAACAACGGATTCTGGATGATGGTGCCTTTCAGGCAGGTGGGGCGAATATCCATTATCTGGAGAAAAAACTGGGGTTGTAGTATTGCCTGATTCTGGTTATTGAACACTGGTTGTTTGTTGTAGTGGTAGTATTATTTGGTTTCCGTGGTGTTCATTGTTTCAAAGGGCCGGGGCCCGTCCCGGCCCTTTGAAATATTATGCTTATGAAAGCAACAGGAAACTTATTTACATCCACAACCCACAGATCAAACTAAAAAAACAGAGCAATAAATGCCCAGCCCACCCTTTACCCCACCCCTCCCCCAAAGTAAAATCACCCCTTTCACAAAAAGCCCAAACTCATGCCCTGGATCCAGCTGTCATTACAAACCGACTCCAAAAACTTCGAGCAAGTTGAAGATGCCTTGATGGAAGCCGGTGCGTTATCGGTCACCGCCTCGGACAATGCCGATCAGCCCATCCTTGAACCGGCCCCGGGTGAGACACCCATCTGGGACAAGGTCTGCGTAACAGGCCTGTTTGAGGTTGATACAGACATCGGGCAGGCCATTTCAGCTATCAAGCAGGCGCTGGGGACCAACGAACTACCCTCTTTACAACAAACCGAGCTGGCCGACCAGGAATGGACACGGACATGGATGGAGCATTTCCAGCCCATGCCTTTTGGAGAGCGTCTCTGGGTATGTCCGGAAGGTTTTGAACCACCTGAGCCGGATGCCATCAACATGCGACTTGACCCCGGGCTCGCATTTGGTACGGGCACGCACCCAACCACGTCATTATGCCTGCAATGGCTGGATGCCCAGCCATTACAGGATAAAACCGTGCTCGATTATGGTTGTGGCTCTGGCATCCTGGCCATTGCTGCCTTGTTGCTTGGCGCCACATCAGCACATTGCGTCGACAATGACCCACAGGCATTGACAGCCACTATGGACAATGCCCGTAAAAATAGTATCGAAGCCTGCATCAAGACTTATCTGCCTGAATCACTGCCTGCCATGCAGGCCGATGTGTGCATCGCAAACATACTTGCGGGCCCGCTGAAGGAGCTTGCACCTGTACTGGCAAGCCACACCCGCGTGAATGGTCACCTCGTCCTCTCCGGTATCCTGCGCGACCAGGCGGAAGACGTCAGACAACACTACCAGCAATGGTTCGACATGCAGGAGCCTGTATTTATGGAAGACTGGACCCGCCTCGAGGGCATCAGGATCTGATATGCAGTTACTTTTATGAATTTTTTACAAATTTCCGTTTACCTGTAATAAACAGCTCTGGTAACCTCTTACGCATGAATACGATCTGCCCAGAATGCTCCAGTGTATTTAGGATAACTGCCGAGCAGCTCAGCATGGCTCACGGCAAGGTACGCTGCGGCTTCTGCATGACAGTCTTTGATGCGCTAAGCAGCCTGGAGGAAGACTGGAAAGACAACCTGCCACATGCGGATGAAGAGACTGAAACCCGTCTTGTCTTCACTGACGAGGATGTTGCCGATTTTAACAAACTGCCAGAGGGTTCGAGTGAACCACCTGATGTCTATCAGGATGACGAAGAACTACCGCTCGATGAAATTATCGCTAATCCGAATGTCGACAATGAATGGAACAATGAGCCAGAACAGGAAGATAACAGTGATTCATTTTTTGCCGAAGACGAGCCCTCTGCACTGGCTGAATTACAATCTCACCAACAAGCCAGGGCTGACGAAACCGGCAAAGATACTGCCGATCAACGTATTTCCGAACAGGCTGAAAAGTTATTTGACGAAATAGAGGCCCAATTCAAACAAAAAGAAGCAACATCACCCGAGGTCGATGAGGCCGAGCCACCTGCTCCGGTCGAAGTAAAGCATGATGACGCACCGGTGGTTGAGAAAAATAAAGATGACGCCCCCACTCCACGTGAGGTCGAAGACACCATTGAATTCGTCATGCCCGAATTGCTTCCTCCCGTACTGGATGCGCCCGGGATCTTGCGCGATGAACTTGAAATGGTGGCTGCCGGCGAAAAGCGCAGTCGTTTTGTCGCATGGTTGGCTGGAATCTGCTTGCTGTGCCTGGTATTTGCGCTGCAGATTATCTATATCAACCGTAACGAGCTCGCCAGAAATGAATCCTTCCGCAGCACCATAATCAATATGTGCGAGCTGTTAAATTGCGACATCCCGATGCGAAATGATGCCCGATATGGCTTGAAAACCATCACCATGAACTCACATGCAATCGTCAAGATTCCCGACAAACCGGATCAACTGCGCATTAAAACAATTTTCAGCAATACGGCCCGTTATACCCAGGCTTACCCCGTACTCTCTATCAAGCTTTCCGGCCATGACAACGAAGTCACTGCCATGCGTCGTTTTCAACCGCATGAATATCTCGCAGAGCATATTGATATCAACGCAGGACTGCCTGCAAAAACTGCCGTCGAGGTATTTATCGATATCGTTAAACCATCCGCGCCCGTTGTTTCGTACCAGTTTGATTTTATGTAACCGATGGCGTGTACAGGCACCAGGATTGTGCAATTTTAATAAACATAAACACAAAACAGTTTTGTCATTTTGTCAAGCCTGCATAACTACCTGAAATATTAAAATAAAAAATTTAGCTTTATTGGACTCTCAATTAACGGTATTATTTGCGACCCTGCACAATAAAATCAGGCCATCATTCTTAATAAAACAAGGTTTGAAATAATAATTAATTTTACATAATGAAAATCGGTCAGCACATTCTAAAAAACAACCTTGTCCTTGCACCTATGGCAGGTGTGACGGATCGCCCGTTCCGCCAGCTTTGCAAAGAGCTTGGGGCCGGCATGGCCGTGTCTGAAATGGTCTCATCCAACAGTCTGCTATGGGGCAGCAAAAAGACCCAGCGTCGAGCCAATCACGATGGCGAAACCGATCCCAAGTCTGTACAGATTGCCGGTGCCGAGGCAAACATGATGGCTGAAGCGGCAAAACATAATGCCGATAATGGCGCCCAGCTCATCGATATCAACATGGGCTGCCCGGCAAAAAAGGTCTGCAATGTCATGGCCGGCTCGGCACTGCTGCAAAATGAACTCCTGGTAAGTGAAATACTCGAGGCCGTGGTCGCTGCTGTTGAGATCCCTGTTACCCTGAAAATTCGCACCGGGTGGGACAAGGATAATCGCAATGCCCTGAATATTGCCAGAATTGCTGAAGAAAGCGGCATCCAGGCCCTTTCTATCCACGGACGTACACGTGCCTGCCACTATAAAGGTGAAGCCGAATACGACACCATTCGTGACGTAAAGGAATCCGTTAATATTCCTGTGATCGCCAATGGCGATATCACTACCCCGGAGAAGGCCCGATTCGTACTGGATTATACCGGTGCTGATGCCATCATGATTGGCCGTGCCGCCCAGGGGCGCCCCTGGATTTTCCGCGAAATTGAACATTACCTGACAAACGGCACAAAGATGCCTGAACCCAAAATCGCGGAAATCCGTGACATCATGCTTGGACACCTCGACAACCTGTATCATTTTTATGGGGAGTTCACGGGTGTTCGTGTCGCGCGCAAACACATTTCCTGGTACAGCAAGGGGCAACCCAGCGGGGCCAGTTTTCGCAATGCCGTAAATAGAGTTGAAACCATAGAACAACAATTAGCCATGACTCATGAATTTTTTGAGAACCTGGCAGAAAAAAAGGAGTTGGCCGCATGAGTATATCCGGATTTCAGGAATCTGTAGAAAAAAGAACCGAGCAACACATTGATCTCAACCGCCTGACCCTGGCCAAACAGGTCAAATCGGCCATGGAGATCTATTTTCAGGATCTTGAAGGATATACGCCAAACGATCTGTACCGTATGGTCATTAACGAAGTAGAAAAACCTTTACTCGAAAGCGTCATGAAGCAGGTACGTGGCAACCAGACACGTGCCGCGGAAATGCTTGGCCTGAACCGCAGTACGTTACGAAAAAAACTTCAGCAACATAACCTGTAAAATCCAGCATTAACCCAATCCAGCACGGCGGGGAACAATCCCGTCACCATCCAGTTTAAACGAGGTTGAATATGAGCCGCATCCAACGCGCCCTGATCAGTGTTTCCGATAAAAACGGTATTGTCGATTTTGCCAGGCAATTGCAGGCAATGGATGTTGAGATCCTCTCTACCGGTGGTACCGCCAAATTGCTGTCGGATAACGAAATCAAGGTTATCGAGGTCTCGGATTACACCGGCTTTCCGGAAATGATGGATGGCCGCGTAAAAACCCTGCATCCCAAGGTGCATGGTGGCCTGCTGGGAAGACGCGGCACAGATGATCAGGTTATGCAGGAGCATGACATACCACCGATCGATATGGTCGTCGTGAACCTCTACCCTTTTGAACAAACCGTCGCACGAGACGACTGCACGCTCCCTATGGCCATCGAAAATATCGATATCGGCGGACCAACCATGTTGCGTTCAGCAGCCAAAAACCATACCTCCGTCACTGTCGTGGTTGATGCAAATGACTATCCCCGTGTACTCGAAGAGATGCAAGGAAACAAGGGAGAGGTCACAACTGCTACCCGCTTTGACCTGGCCGTCAAGACCTTTGAGCATACTGCCAGATACGATGGCAACATTGCCAACTACCTGGGCAAGATAACGGCCTCCGGTGAGAATACAACCTTCCCGCGGACCCTTAACAGTCAATACATTAAATCACAGGAAATGCGTTACGGTGAGAACCCGCACCAGGAAGCTGCATTCTATCGTGAAATCGCTCCAGCCGAGGCCAGTGTATCCACCGCAACCCAGGTACAGGGAAAAGAACTCTCCTATAATAATATTGCAGATACAGACGCTGCGCTGGAATGCGTCAAACAGTTCGACGTACCGGCCTGCGTGATTGTCAAACACGCCAACCCTTGCGGGGTGGCCATTGGCGCCAACATTAATGAGGCCTATGACCGTGCCTATATCACAGACCCGACCTCAGCGTTTGGTGGCATCATCGCATTTAACCAGCCACTGGATGCCGATACCGCAAAATCCATTATCGATCGTCAATTTGTCGAGGTTATCATCGCACCAGCCATAGATGATGCGGCCGTACCGGTATTGGCCAGCAAAAAGAATGTACGTGTACTGGCCTGTGGTGACTGGGGTAGCGAACGCAACGCCGACCTGGATTTCAAGCGAGTCAATGGCGGCTTGCTGGTACAGGACCGAGACCTGGGCATGGTGAGCGAGTCCGACCTCAAGGTAGTGACAAAACGCAGCCCGACCGAGCAGCAAATGAATGACCTGTTATTCTCATGGAAGATTGCCAAATTTGTAAAATCCAATGCCATTGTCTACTGCAAGGACGGCATGACGATTGGTGTAGGTGCGGGCCAGATGAGTCGCGTCTACAGCGCACGGATTGCGGCAATCAAGGCAGCGGATGCAGAGCTGGAAGTCAAGGGTTCCGTGATGTCATCTGATGCCTTCTTCCCGTTCCGCGACGGGCTGGATTCCGCCGCAGAGGTTGGCGTCACGGCCGTCATACAGCCGGGTGGTTCCATGCGCGACGATGAAGTCATTGCAGCGGCTGATGAGCATGACATCGCTATGGTCTTTACCGGTATGCGCCATTTCAGGCATTAGGGGTCTGATTTTGTTGGCCCCAACTGTCAAAGGGCAAATTTATAACCTGTTTACAGTCAACTATTACAGGCCTACTACCTGTAACTTTTCATTGCCATCCTTGGCCATAAGCAGCGCCCTGTCAGCACCATGTATCAAGGTATCCAGGGTGCATAGCTCATTACATAGCTGGTAAACCAGGCCAACACTCAACGTAATACGTATTCGGTCGCCATGCCACTCGAAAACACTGGACCGGACTGCATCCATCACCTGTTTTGCCAATTGCTCAGGGTTGGCAAGATCCTCATTGATAAGGACAATAAACTGGTCGCCACTGTAGCGGGCAATCAGATGCCCTTCGCCTATCTGCTCCTTAAATAAGGTGGCCAGACTGATCAGGATATAGTCCCCCGCCGCATTACCATAACGATCGTTGATGGGCTTGAAATTATCAATGTCTATCATCATAAGGCAAAAGCGTTCACCCGGTGCATGTTCTGCAGATATACGCTGTAAAATCGTGGATTCAAAATACCGTCGATTAAATAACTTGGTCAGATAGTCTTGCGAGGCAAACACCTGTAATTGGCGGTTGGCCCCCCGCAATTCTTTTGTAGCATCACTGACCCTTTGCTGTAATGAACGATTAAAATCATCTAGCTCATTGCGTGCCTCCTGCATGCCGTTAACCAGGCTGACAAAACGTTCTCGCATTTGCCTGATTTCCCTGGGTGCTGCACCCGTCAGCTCGGGCAAGTCGCCTTTGAAATCATTTTCTGCAATCATCGTTGCTGAAGCACACAGACGCCTCATAGGGCGAGTCAACCAACGCGTTAACAACCATGCAAGCAGCAAGGCCATCGACAGGCCGACCAACCCCCAGATCAATTGTTCATTCAGAATTTTCCTGACATGGGCTTCGACTTCTGACTTGGGCTGGGGCACCATAATACCCCAGTTGATTCCCGGTACCGAGGTATAACCGGCAACCATGTTTTCCTGGATAAAAGGTGAATAAAACTCCGTAACACCTGTTTGCCCATCCATCATTTTCTGCACGATAAGCAGCGGCGACATATCATGCATCGACTTCATCCAGCCCGGGTTCGGGTGTGCAATGGCATGACCATAATTATCAACAATGGCGGAATGGCCCTTTTTACCGAATTTGATCCCCTTGCGCAGCCGCTCGATATAGTCAATACGCAACTCAGCCAATAAAACAGCTATTTGTTTGCCATGTCCATCCCTTACCGGAGTAGACATAATGATACCAGGCCGCTGGTCAAACGGGCTTTTTGCTATGCCCGACAAGAACCAGCGATCGCGCGTCCGCACATAGGTAAAGACGTCGACCTGTTTGAACATCCCTTGCTTTTCGTGTGACATAAGGTCCCTGGTACTGATCTGAACATGGCCATCCAGACTCACCAGAGAAACCGATAGAAAACCTTCAGATTTTCGCATGGCATTGAGCACGAAATCACGTTGTCTGGCATCCAGCTTCAGACCCTCGCCTTTTGCTCTCTTCAGGAAATTAATCACATCACCCAGCTGCTCAAGCGAAATACGCTGATCCCTGATATAGACAGAGATCGGGGCTGCAAGATTTTGCGCCAGTAATTGGTGCTTTTCGGTTATTTCCCGCCAGGCCTCCTGCCAGGCAACATGGTATAGCTTATACCCCATCAGACTGACCGGGAAAACAGCGACCAGCACAAAACCCATCAGCAACAACCATCGAACAGGTAAATTTAATAGTCCTTTTGTTTGTCTGTTATCCGACTTGATCTTGGGCATTCAGTTTCCGGAGTTTTATTTATTGAATTGATTTATTACCACCTTTAGCGTCCGTTTTGCGCAGAAATTTAACGGTTTCAGGCTGCCGTGAACATATTTACCCGTTTTAAACCGGATATTGAAGCGGTCAATAACCAGCTATAATCTGCTCGGTCCCGAGCAATGCAATACCACAAGCTGAGCGTTATCGGCAGGCGCCATAGATACAAATAAATCATCGCCACACCAGGTAATAAGCAGGAATACAGGTATAATGGTCTGCTATAGTAAACCCGTCTGTTATATAGAAAATAAGGTTTTAACATGAATGTACTAGTCATCGGAAGCGGTGGTCGGGAACATGCACTGGCATGGAAGGCAGCACAATCCACCCAGGTATCAAACGTTTACGTCGCACCCGGAAATGCAGGCACCGCCCGCGAAGCCGGTCTGGAGAATGTGGACATTAGTGTCAGCGACCTGCAGGGCTTACTGGAATTTGCCAGTCAAAACGCAATTGGCCTGACCATTGTCGGCCCGGAAGTACCCCTGGTTGAGGGTATCGTTGACCTGTTTCAGCAACACGGGCAGGCCATATTTGGCCCCTCGCAAGCCGCTGCTCAACTGGAAGGCTCGAAAAGCTTCACCAAGGATTTTCTCGCACGTCACAGGATCCCGACTGCAGATTACCAGACGTTTACCGAAGTTGATCCTGCGATTAGCTATATCAATGAAAAAGGCGCGCCGATTGTCATCAAGGCAGACGGGCTGGCAGCTGGCAAGGGGGTGATTGTCGCTGAAACCAATGAGCAGGCCATCGAGGCGGTCCAGGACATGCTCGCGGGCAATGCCTTTGGCGATGCAGGACACCGTGTAGTTATCGAAGAGTTCCTCGAGGGCGAAGAGGCCAGCTTTATCTGTATGGTTGATGGCGAACATATCATGCCGATGGCCACCAGCCAGGATCACAAGCGTGTGGGGGAAGGTGATAGTGGGCCTAATACCGGCGGCATGGGGGCCTACTCACCTGCCCCGGTTGTCACAAAGGAAATCCACGACAGGATCATGCATGAAGTGATCATACCCACCGTCGAAGGCATGGCAAGTGAGGCAACCCCTTATACCGGCTTCCTGTACGCCGGGCTCATGATCACTGACGATGGCACGCCCAAGGTCATCGAATACAATTGCCGCTTCGGCGACCCGGAAACCCAGCCCATCATGATGCGACTGAGATCAGACCTCGTACAACACTGTCTGGCGGCCATTGCCGGCAACCTCGACAAGGAGCAAGCCGAATGGGACCCTCGTGCCGCGCTGGGCGTTGTGCTGGCGGCCGGCGGCTATCCCGGTAGCTATCATCAGGGAGATGTTATCACCGGCCTGACAGGATTGTCAGAAGACGATACCAAGGTATTCCATGCCGGTACAAAGGAAAAAGAAGGTGAGGTTATCACCGCAGGAGGTCGTGTACTGTGCGCCGTTGGCCTGGGTAATACCGTCAGCCAGGCGCAGCAAAAGGCCTATGAATTAAGTAACGGGATCCAGTGGGATGGCATGTTTTACCGAAAAGATATTGGTTACCGGGCCATTGAAAGAGAAGAGGCAGGTACGAGGTAAAAGATACAAATGTTTGGCGTTTATCAAGCTAACCAGTCGTAATTAAAAGGCGGACAAAGCCCGCTCACTCCTTTGTATCTTTAATCCTTTTACCTTGTATCTTTCCCTGCTATTTCCCAATCGCATCCTTAACAATACCATCGAGCAAATCGCCTATCGCTTGCAATGATTTTTTCGATGCAGCATTACCTACCACGAGTGGTTTGCGATAGGTCACATAGATATTCCCCGGCTCATCAGTCAGCTCGTAAACAGTGATGATGTAAGGACAAAAGGCAATGTTGTGCGGATCGGCTTCCATGGTTGCACGCGACAGGGTTGAACTACAGAAATTGTATGCCTGACCATGTTTATAGATGTCCTTGGTAGCACCCACGGCTGCCGCAGTACGGTGCAACATTTTGCCAATGTAATTAACACCGTTTATCTTGATACCACGATCTCCTATCGCCTCCTTGATACTATCAATAACAAAGGCAT
>Ga0316207_10001240_pt1 | contig 32572 bp, 22 predicted proteins | sample 6weekpyrite_MG_FD_204943 | JGI IMG/M metagenome (GOLD analysis project Ga0316207, IMG submission 204943) | Microbial mat bacterial communities from mineral coupon in-situ incubated in ocean water Damariscotta River, Maine, United States -... | ecosystem: Environmental > Aquatic > Marine >...
GGCAAGCTTGGATGAGATCGATGAGGTCGCAGTATTCATCTGCACCATTGTGTCTTCCATGCTGGAGAGGGCTTCCTGGCCATCGTTGGCAGATACTGCGGTCTTGTCGGCGACATCGGCGACTTCGCGCATGGTGGAGGCGAGCTCACGCGAGGTGGCTGAGATTTGTGTTGCCGTGGCCATGATCTCATTCGTCGAGGCGGCCTGTTCGGTGACTGTGGCTTCCTGCTGTTTCGCCGTGGCGGCAATCTCGGTCGCCGAGCTCGTGACCTGGATCCCGGATTGCTGTACTTGTGAGACCAGTGTATTAAGACTGTCGATCATTGACTGGATACCGGTTGCCAGTTGATCAATGGATTCTTCACTATCAAAGTCATCCAGGTAACCGGTCAGGTCCCCGCGAGCGGCCTGTTCCACTACAAAACGTATAACACTGATCTTTTCTTTCAGGTTCTCGGTGGATTCAACCTGCTTCGCGGCAAGACCGGAAAGTGAGTCTGTCATCGCGGCAAGTGTCTTTTCGACCTTCTCGATTTCATCATCAGAATATTCAATATCTGTGGCTACGTTGTCATCACCAGACATGATTTCCATCATGTCGTTAATCGTACCGAGACTGTTATCCACTGCGACAGTCATCGGTTTGATAATACGCTGGGTCATTAACCAGATGAGAGAGCCGACCGCAGCCATGGCAATGAACATCGATAAAATGACAATGCTGATGGTGTTGTTTGTAGAGGATATGAGTGCCGAGGATGAATCGTTGCTGGTTGCTTTCTGAATGTCTACGAGGTTTTTAACATTGCTGTTGATTGTATTGATAATGTTACCAATATCGGTATTTAGTAATTCAACATCACGGCGCCAGTTTTCACTAAGGTGAAGTTTTACAACCCCCTCGACATGTTGCCTGAACGTTGGAACGCTTTCCTTGAGAATGGTAAATGCTTCCTCCTGTTCAAAGGTCAGGGAATTACTGTATTGCTCAAGCGTGGCTGCCAGAACCTTGGTGTACTGATCGAGGTTGTCATTCAGCGCATCAACGTTAGATGTGGAGCGAAAGCCAAGAAACCCTCTTAACTCGCTCATCGCCCTTGACCAGTAGTAGCGCATATCCTGGGCACCTGACATCATGGCAGTTCTTGGTTTGTTATTTGTTTCCAAAACTTCAGATTCGATAACCAGCTGTATATTACTTAGTACGTGTTGGCTTATCGGATTTATATTTTGTGAAGAGTAACTGGCCGCGGGGTAATTCTTGGCGTCACTTTCAGTGGTTGAGAAAATTTCTTCATGTCGCGATGTGAGTTCAGACAGGGCATTCCTTATTACGGATATCTTGCCAGAAAGTATGCTGTCATTTTTAACCTGCCCACTATTTTCCAGGGTTGACAGTGATATTTCTGCACTACTGATGCGGTTAATATAGTTTTCCTTGTATGTGGCTGTCTTGCTTAACATGTAAAAGCCAAGTTCTTTCATGGCTTCTTGCATGTTTGCGGCTAATCGCATCGAGGTGATCGTATTTGGTTGAACATCTTGGGCCATATATTCAACCTGGTTCTTGGCGCCGATCAGGCTGATGATGACGACAATAGAAATGAGAGCCAGTATGCCGAGCACGGTGGCGAATCCGGCAAACATCTTTTGCTTGGTTGAAAGATTAAGTGTGTTGGTTATGAATTTTGTCATGCTGTATTCCATGTGTTCCTATTTGACGCGGAATTTTGAAACGCCATTTTGCAGTTCCTGCGCGGCATCTTTGAGTGTATTGATGGACATACTGGACTCTCGGAGTGACTCTACAGTCTGCTGGGTCGCATCGTTAAGCTGTACCATACCTTCGGAGATTTGCTCAGCACCGTGCGACTGTGCCTGCATGCCCTCGTTAACGGCATCGAAGCGGGGTGTCAGGGTTTGTACCTGCTCGATGATATGGGCAAGCTGTCCACCAATCTGGCGTACATCATCCACACCGCGTGTGACCTCTTCCGAGAACTTGTCCATGCCCATGACGCCGGCGGATACGGCGGACTGCATTTCCTTGACCATCTGTTCGATGTCCCAGGTGGCAACAGCCGTTTGATCGGCAAGGCGGCGAATTTCGGTGGCCACGACGGCGAAGCCGAGTCCGTATTCACCGGCCTTTTCCGCCTCGATGGCGGCATTCAGTGACAGCAGGTTGGTCTGATCGGCAACCTTGGTAATGGTGGTGACGACGGTATTGATGTTGGTGGCCTTTTCACTGAGTACGGCAAGCTTGGATGAGATCGATGAGGTCGCAGTATTCATCTGCACCATTGTGTCTTCCATGCTGGAGAGGGCTTCCTGGCCATCGTTGGCAGATACTGCGGTCTTGTCGGCGACATCGGCGACTTCGTGCATGGTGGAGGCGAGCTCACGCGAGGTGGCTGAGATTTGTGTTGCCGTGGCCATGATCTCATTCGTCGAGGCGGCCTGTTCGGTGACTGTGGCTTCCTGCTGTTTCGCCGTGGCGGCAATCTCGGTCGCCGAGCTCGTGACCTGGATCCCGGATTGCTGTACCTGTGAGACCAATGTGTTCAGGTTATCAATCATCAACTGAATGCCCTTGGCCAGGTGGTCAACCGATTCATCACCGGAGAAGGCCATCACTTCGGTACTCAGATCGCCATGACTGACAGCATCTACAGTCGTCAACAGTATTTCGATACGGCCTTCAAGATCCTCCTTGGCGATTGTCTCACGGTTCAGAGTGTTGACCATTTGATCGGCCATGCTGTTAAAGGCATTACCAAGTTTGCCAATTTCATTGTCCTGCGTGACTTCGGCTCGGGCGTTGATATCGCCCTGATGCAGTTTCTGTACCGCGCGGAGTAAAATATCGAGAGGTTTCAGGGAGTGAAAGATATAGTAAAGCAGCAGGCCGGCTGTCACTAACATACCAAGTGCTACGATTGTATAAACAATCCACTGGGTTTTACGCTGGGCCATATAACCTTCGGTAATGTCGCGTGTCGTGACAAGGTTCGCAATCGGTTCGGACTGGTTATTCAGTATCGGTTGAACAATCAGGTTGTAATGACGCCCCTCGACATGCTGCTTGTCAACGGTCGATTCACCCGGGGCAGGCAGGTTGATGTTAAATGACCCGTATAGTTCAGCGTTCGTGCTGTACTGCAGTTGTCCATCATGTTTAAGGATGGCGGCATCGAGCTGGTTATCCTTGGCGAATGTTTCCAGGGCACCTTGCAGGTTCTTGATAAAGATACCGGTCCCGACCAGTTCGCCCTTACTAAATAACGGGAAAGCAACGAGTGCATAGAGCTTTCCATCTCGACCAATCTCGATGTCATTGACCAGTTGCTTGGTCGCCAGTGAGTTTCTGACCACCTGCATCTGGCTCTTGCTATCATCTTGAATACCATCGGTGCGGTACTTGACTTCGCCTGCTGAGTTGGTGATTTGCAGGTGATCAAGTACATCACTGCCCAGTAGTTGTGAGTACAGCGTATCAGCGCGTTCTTGGAGTGTACCGATATCCCGATCACTTAATGCACGGGTAATGACCTGGGAACGACGCAGGCTGCTGGTACCGAGCCCCAGTTGTTCAAACTGATCTTTAGAGATGCGTTGCCATAATGCCTGTTGAACTGATATACGCTCGGCGTTAATACGCGCCTCGTTTTCTGAGCCGATGAATTTATCCGCCATTCCCATTGTGACTGCAACTAACAGCATGCCCAGCAAGGCGATCAGCACGAATTTGTGGCGCAGTGACAGAGAATCAAATATTTGAATCTTCAAAGGAAGGTCCTTTTTCAGTCAGTCTTATCGTTATTAATATGGAGTAGCCGGCGATACCTAAGCTGTATCGGCAAGGCGGTCGTTATCTTTAATTGATTATTAGACGAGATTTTCTAATAAATCCAATTAGATAATGCTGATATTGCAGGGAATTTATCGAATAGTCAGGATTCTGAGAGCTTTTTCAGATGGTAGAGGGCGTCGAGCGCCTGTTTGGGGCTAAGCTCGTCAGGATGGAGGGCTTGCAGGTTCGCCTGTAGCGGGTGGGGTGTTTCAGGCTCTGAATCAGTGCTGATGACTGGTGCAGGTGTGCTTTCCAGTTCAGCAAGGCGGGCATTGGCTGCTTTGAGTACCTGTTCAGGCAGGCCAGCCAGGGCAGCCACTTGCAGACCATAACTGCGACTTGCCGCCCCTTTATGAACTTCATGAAGAAAAACAATGCCTTGTGTATGCTCAGCGGCTGAGAAATGGATGTTTGCCATGTGTGGATGAGTCTCGGCAAGGGCGGTTAGCTCGAAATAATGGGTCGCAAACAGTGTATACGGTCCATCCTTGTCGGCGAGGTATTCAGCACATGCCCAGGCCAGCGCGAGTCCATCGTAAGTGCTTGTTCCACGTCCAATTTCATCCATGAGCACGAGGCTGTTAGAGGTCGCGTTGTGGAGGATGTTGGCCGTTTCGGTCATCTCTACCATAAAGGTTGAACGCCCGCTAGCGAGGTCGTCCGAGGCGCCAATTCGCGTAAATATGCGGTCAATTGAGCCTATCTTCGCCGAACTGGCAGGAATGTGGCTACCTATGTGGGCAAGCAGGATAATCAGTGCCAGTTGTCGCATATAGGTCGATTTCCCGCCCATATTTGGCCCGGTAATAATGAGCATGTGCGTATCACGGTCGAGGTAGGCATCATTGGCGATAAAGGGTTCAGTCAGGGCCTGTTCGACCACAATGTGGCGGCCATCTCGAATATCTATGACAGGCTCATTGACCAGTTCCGGGGCAGTAAAGTCGAGGTTGGATGCGCGTTCAGCAAGATTTTGCAGCACATCGAGGCTCGCCACTGCATTGGCAGTGGTCTGCAGGGTATCCAGCTGTGTCGCGATACGCTCGAGCATCTCGGCATACAGGGCCTTTTCTTTTGCCTGTGCGCGTTCGCGGCTGCTGAGGACCTGGTCTTCAAATTCCTTCAATTCCGGCAGAATGTAGCGTTCACTTGCCTTGAGGGTCTGGCGACGCTGGTAATCTGCCGGGACCTTGTCGGCATGACCACGGCCCAGTTCGATATAGTAGCCATGGACACGGTTATAGCCCACCTTGAGGGTGCTGATCCCGGTGCGCTGTTGTTCACGGGCCTCGAGATCGAGTAGGTATTGGTCGGCGTCACGACTGGTATTACGCAGTGCATCGAGTTCATCATCAAAACCTTCTCCAAACACGCCGCCATCACGTAACATCAGTGGTGGCGTCTCGACCAGTGCCTTGTCGAGCAGGCTATGCAGATCAGTATGTGTGTCGATGCCGTCATGCAGGCGGGCGATGAGACCGGATGGCTGTCCCTGGATGTGTTCACGCAATGCAGGCAGTACGGCGAGGCTGTCACGCAGGTTGGACAGGTCGCGTGGTCGTGCACTACGCAGTGCGATACGGGCAAGGATACGCTGCAAGTCAGCGATGTTGCGTAACGTCACCGCGATATCCGTGTAGCGTTCCTGGTCACGCAGGCAGCTGATGGCTTCATAGCGCTGTCGCAGTCGATCATGGTCACGCAGGGGACGGTTCAACCAGCGTTGTAGCAGGCGCGCGCCCATGGCGGTGGCCGTCTTGTCGATGAGTGCGCGCAGAGTATGTTCTGTGCCACCCGAGAGGTTAATGTCGATTTCAAGATTGCGGCGTGTTGTCGCATCGATCTGAACACTGTCAGCAAGCGGTTCGGTCTGCAGTGCGCCAACGTGTGGCAGTTCGCTGCACTGTGTATCGCGCGCATACTGGAGCAGGGCACCGGCAGCCGATACGGCCAGTTCAAGGTCTTCGCAACCAAAACCATGCAGATCGCTGGTGCCGAACTGTTCACAGAGCCTCTGTCGCGCCGCTGTGTGTTCAAAGTGCCAGGGTGCAAGTGTCTTGATACAGGTGGTGTAATCCGGTTCAGTTACTCCTTCTGCAATGACCAGTTCGGCCGGTTGCAGGCGTTGCAGCTCAGCATGCAGCGCAGTTGACGAGTCGAGTTCCATGACGCAGCAGCGACCACTGCTCATATCCAGTGACGCGATGCCATAGCGATCAGCGCCTTTACTATCATGTCGGTGCACGGCTACTAGTAGGTTGTTCTGGCGTTCATCGAGCAGTCCGGCTTCGGTGACCGTGCCTGGCGTGATGATACGCACGACCTTGCGTTCAACCGGGCCTTTGCTCGTTGCGGGATCGCCGATCTGTTCACAAATCGCGATAGATTCACCGAGTTTGATCAGCCGCGCCAGGTAACTGTCTGCAGCGTGATAGGGCACGCCGGCCATCGGGATGGGTTCGCCTGCCGAGGCACCACGGTGGGTCAGGGTGATGTCGAGCAGGTCAGCAGCACGCTTCGCGTCGTCGTAAAACAACTCGTAAAAATCACCCATACGGTAAAACAGCAGAATATCGGGATTTTCAGCCTTGATGCGCATGTACTGGCGCATCATCGGTGTGTGGTTGTCGAGTTGTGACTGTGACTTGCTCATTGAACCGTAGTATCAATGATCTGGATTTTGGTATCCAGTGTGCGACACTGTTTATATGGATACTGAACTATATCAACTCGCTGAGCAGGTTGCGGCAAGGCTCGAGGAAACAGGTAACTGGCTGGGTACGGCTGAGTCCTGTACCGGGGGTTGGGTGGCAAAGAGCATGACCGATGTACCGGGTAGTTCACACTGGTTTGACCGCGGTTTTGTCGTTTACAACGCACAGGCCAAGCAACAGATGCTCGGTGTGTCTGCGGCCACCATTGAGGCAAATGGCGAGGTCAGTGAAGCTGTTGTACGTGAACTGGCTGAAGGTGTGCTGGCACGAAGTAATGCGAGCATCAGTCTTTCCATCAGTGGTATTGCCGGGCCGGGTGGTGGCTGTGCAGAAAAGCCGGTCGGTACGGTCTGGTTGGCCTGGTCGTATGCCGACAAGGTGGCCGGTGTTGTACGCGGCGTAAAGACAGTCTCTGAAACACAATGCTTTGCCGGTGATCGTGAGGCGGTACGCAGACAGGCCGTTATACACAGCCTGCAGGGTGTGCTGGCGATATTGAACGAGGCATGAGCGAGACGGTTGCAACCAAACGCCTGTTTTTTGCCCTGTGGCCGGGCAATGCCGTACGTAAACAACTCAAAGTTAACCTTCACAACGCAAAGCAGCATTGTGAGGGCAGGGCGCTGGTTCCGGCCAACCTACACATGACTCTTGCCTTTGTGGGCAACGTCCCCGTTGACAAAATTACTGAACTTGAAGATATGGCTGACGCGGTAACGATGCAACCGTTATCGTTCGTGCTCGATCATAGTGGCTATTTCAAGCGTCCACAGGTGTTATGGCTGGGTACACATCATCCACCACAGGTATTGATAAACCTTTCAGATAAACTGGTACAGGGTTGTCGCGATTGCGGATACAAAATGGAAGACCGACCTTTTAAACCGCACGTTACCTTAATGCGTAAGGTGAAACACAATTGCCCGGTTGAGGTTATGCCGGTTGAGTGGTCGGTAAATGAATTTGTACTGGTTGAATCACGTAGTACACCGGACGGTGTGCAGTATGACGTGCTGAAACGATGGACGTGTGAGTGATTTGAGTTTAAAAATTCTGGACAGGATTTACATGATGAACAAGATTAACCCCCCCTGTCAATCTTGTTAACCCTGTTGGAAGGCCGTTGAAATAATAAAACCAGCTAAATGAATGTCGTGAGGGCTTCTATGGTTTCGGTGTTCAGTATTCATTATGTATCAGTTTGAAAATAGTCTTTTATCCAGTCATACAGTATTTGAGTCGATAACTCATTAATCGGTAGTTTTTTAAACTCATCTCCTGGATTTTTTTCCATAAAACATAATTGATAGTGAACGACATCAGGTTCCTGGTCATGCAATATTATGATGATGCGTTTGCCGGTTTTCAGACAGTCAATCGTCATTGCATCTGCAGGCACACCAATATCCCGCATTTTTTGACTCACCCCGACAACGGGATTTATGTTTTTAAAATCTTGCTGGATACGGGTATGCGCCTCAGTGGTGAGGTCACATAATATTTTCAGGTTCTTTTCAGACAAAGTTTATTTTCCTTGAAATTATATTTGTTGAGTGTCTGCTTGCGGGCTATTCTGTTGAAAAACTCGAAATCTCATAGGCCACGACTTTTTGGCGAACTTGATTTCAATCTGTTGCTCTGGATACATTTAACACCAAAGCTTCTATAAAGCTATCTACGGCTATTATGATACATATGGACTGTCTCCATATATGCCTGAGTGTACAATCGCCCAGAGGGGCTAAAATTATTTTCTTTCCACTGGAAATGGAGTTTTTCAACAGAATAGGGCATCACCCGTCATTCCGGCGTAGGCCGGAATCTATAGAACGAAACTGCTGGATACCGGCCTACGCCGGTATGACAATTGTCTGTTTTCGGTTGCAGTCATTCACTTCGCGATCCTTGTGGTTGCTCTGACCCGGTACGGGTAGGGTTGCCTTGATACTGAAAGTATATGGTACCCGCAATGAATCGCGAAGGAATTCTTGGCGAACACCGTTTATTCTTAAACATCCTGTCAATCTTGTTAATCCTGTCAGAATATTTTTTAAAAGATTGCCACGACACTACCATGACTCGTAATGGCGTGAGTGCCGGGAAATTTCTTTTTCTATGCAGATGTACAAAGACGGTCTGGCAACGAGGACGTTTATCTGGTCTTTGAATTTGCCACAGAATTCGCAGTAGGGTTTACCACCATTCAGTACTCCAAGAGGATAAACGTGTTTTTATCGTAACCCACTTCCATAAATACTCAAACAGTACATGACAGTTTTGTGAAGCAAGTTGCCATATATCTTTTATTTAATGATCATCGAACTGACATCTTCACACCCTATAAAGCTAACTGTCTAATAGGAGAGTGCGTATGTCACTGTTTACATGGTTCAGTGGGAATTTTTCTCGCGAACAGCAATTTTTTTATGCACGCGTCAACAGTGATGGTGTCTGCATCAGTGTATGGTGTTTTGATGTGCCAGTAGAGCATGCCGATCTCGTTGAGATTGATAGTCTTGATCAACACAAGATCGAAAAAATGTGGACAGGTCAACATTGGATTGATCGTGCTTGCAACCCCAGCCAACCAAGGTAATTACGCTTGCTAACCCTGTAGAGCTGAAATCAGCATAAATCAGCATTACAGGAATGCCCAACCTGCAAACGGTTCAATTTCATCACGGTTAACGAGCACGAGTTGGTAGGCATTCGGGTTCATGGAGTGATCGGCCGTGGTATCAACGGAGAGCCGGTGCAACAGGTAGCCAATCAGTGCGCGGCGTACGTCGAGTTCGATGATGCCGTCCACCGCACGGTAGTCGATGAGCAGGCTTTCCTGTTTGCGTTGTTTCAGCCCAGGATGGGGCGCAAGTTGCAGGGTAATAGGTTCGACCCAGTCATCGTCATACTTTGCACTCGATTCGGCATCTTCGTCGAGTAGCTCGGCGGCAACAAAACGCGACAGCACGAAATCCCGAAAGTCATAGGTGTCCTGGCTGTAGGCACGCACGTGCCAGCGCAGACCGGTATTAATAAGTGAATGGGGTTCAATCACGCGTGGATCAGATTCATCCCGATCCGACATGGATTTGTACACGACACTGAGCTGCTTGCGCTGTTTGACCGCACGGAGCACCTGCGCGCAGACATGTCGATCCGGCAGGCGAACGGGCAGGGGAAGTTCTTCCATGGGAATGTCATAGAGTCGGGATTCTTCTGTCGGACCACCACTGCTGGCCAGGTTTGCTGCGATCAGGGGCAATACGGTAGCCGGTTCAAGGTCGGCAAACATGGGCTGGAAGGTGTCAGTGGGGACAAAACCGAACACGCTATGCACGTATATGAGGTTATCCGGTGCGAGCTGACCATAGAGTTTCAGGTCCTTGGTGGCAGCCGCATCTGACAGGCCGAAGCTACGCGCGACATCGCTTCGCGTCACCACACCAGTATAAAACGCCATAATTTCAATATATTGCAGACGCTGACGGGTGTTCCACTTGATATCCGCTGGGCCCTTGAATGTACTAACCATGTAAAACTCCCTCACTTGTCAGGGGATTATAGACACCAAAAGTAGCACCTACTAGAAAATATGGCAGCGTATAAAATATATAGGTGGTAAAAAATATTGACATAAAGAAAAGTATAGCCTAATCTACACCCATACGCTGCTACCGGGTATGAATACAGGTTACGAAGGGCGCAGCAGACAACGAACTGAACAACGACAAAAGACAGATATATTACTCAGGAGAAACACCATGGCAGACTCAGCAGCAGCACAGAAAGACAAGGCCCTTTCCGCCGCCCTCGGACAAATCGAGAAGCAATTTGGTAAGGGGTCTGTCATGCGTCTTGGCGACGAAGGCGTTAATAAGGATATAGAAGCCATCTCAACCGGTTCACTCGGTCTCGACCTCGCGCTTGGCATCGGCGGTCTGCCAAAAGGCCGTGTTGTTGAGATTTACGGCCCTGAATCATCAGGTAAGACAACCCTGACCCTGCACGTGATTGCCGAAGCCCAGAAGGCTGGTGGTACCTGTGCCTTTGTTGATGCCGAGCATGCACTGGACCCATCCTATGCCGGGAAACTCGGCGTGAACGTCGATGACCTGCTTGTTTCACAGCCAGATACGGGCGAACAGGCGCTGGAAATCACGGATATGCTGGTGCGCTCCGGAGCGGTGGATGTGCTTGTGATTGACTCAGTCGCTGCACTGACACCAAAGGCTGAAATCGAGGGTGATATGGGTGATTCCCACATGGGCCTGCAGGCACGCCTCATGTCACAGGCGCTGCGTAAGCTCACCGCCAACATCAAACGCTCAAATACACTGGTTATCTTTATTAACCAGATCCGTATGAAGATCGGCGTCATGTTCGGTAACCCTGAAACAACGACAGGTGGTAATGCGCTGAAGTTCTACGCCTCGGTGCGTCTCGATATTCGCCGTATCGGCGCCATCAAGAAGGGCGACGAGATCCTCGGTAACGAGACACGCGTGAAGGTGGTCAAGAACAAGGTCGCACCGCCGTTTAAACAGGTGCAGTTCGATATTCTCTACGGTGAAGGCGTGTCGCACGAGGGCGAGATCATCGATATCGGTGTGAAAGAGGATATTGTCGACAAGGCCGGTGCCTGGTACAGCTATAACGGTGAGCGGATTGGCCAGGGCAAGGACAATGTACGCAACTTCCTCAAGGACAACCCGGATATCGCCGAGGAGATCGAGGCCCAGATCCGTGGCAAGTTGCTGGCAAACCAGCCGGCGGCTGAACAGTCTGATGAGGCAGAGGATGAACTGGATGAAGCACTTGCCTGAGTGGCAAGCGTGTAACGGCAGGGGCGCTTTTGGCGCCCCTGCTGCTTTATGTGGCCGCCAAGACAGGCTAATATACGGCGCTGTTGCTGGACGGGATTGTTGGCGGGGCTTGTCAGGTGTGTGAGATGGTTGACAAGGCGCTTAAATCAGCCATGAATATGCTCTCGCGGCGTGAGCATTCGGTGCTGGAACTGACGCGCAAATTGCAACTGCGTGACTTGTCATCGACAGTGATTGATGAAGTGATTGCGTCACTCGTTGAGAATAACCTGCTCAGTGACGAACGCTTCGCCGAGAGTTATGTGCGCATGCGCAGTGCCCGAGGGTATGGGCCGCAAAGAGTCCGGCTTGAGTTACAGGAGCGGGGCATTGGTAGTGACCTGATTGGCTGCTACCTCGATGAAGCTGATATAGACTGGTATGAACTGGCAAACGAAGTCAGAAGTAGAAAATTTGCCGAGGACGTACCGGATGAATTTGAACTGCGTGCAAAACAAATGCGGTTCTTGCAATACAGGGGTTTTTCCCACGCGCAGATCAACGCTGCGATGAACGGGATGGATGATTAGCACTATGATGAGCACGAACGATATTCGCCAGGCCTTCCTGGATTATTTCCATGACAAGGGCCATGAAAAGGTCGCCAGCAGTCCGCTCGTGCCGGGCAATGATCCGACCCTGTTGTTTACCAATGCAGGCATGGTGCAGTTCAAGGAGACCTTCCTTGGCCAGGAAAAACGCCCCTACAACCGTGCCACGAGTGTGCAGCGTTGTGTGCGCGCCGGCGGCAAGCATAATGACCTTGAAAATGTCGGTTACACCGCGCGTCACCATACCTTCTTTGAAATGCTCGGCAACTTCAGTTTCGGTGATTACTTTAAAGAAGATGCCATCAAGTACGCGTGGGAGTTTCTCACCGAGGTGATCGAACTGCCCACAGAAAAACTCTGGGTAACTGTCTATAAGGATGATGAAGAGGCAGCCAATATCTGGCTCAACGATATCGGTGTGGATAAGGAACGCTTTACGCGTATCGGTGACAAGCCGGGCGGCAAGCAGTACGAAAGTGATAACTTCTGGTCAATGGGGGATACCGGACCCTGTGGGCCATGTACAGAAATTTTTTACGATCACGGTGAAGACATTGCCGGTGGTCCACCCGGTACGCCCGAGGAAGACGGCGATCGTTATATCGAGATCTGGAACCTCGTGTTCATGCAATACGATCGTGACAGCGAAGGTACCATGACGCCGCTGCCGGCACCGTCAGTCGATACCGGTATGGGGCTGGAACGCCTTGCCGCGATCCTGCAAAACGGTCATGAAAACTATGACATCGACCTGTTCCAGAATTTAATCCGTGCTGTGGCCAAACTGGTCGGCACCGATGATCTGAATCAGGCCTCACTGCGCGTCATAGCCGATCATATTCGTGCCAGCAGTTTCCTTGTTGTCGACGGTGTCATCCCCTCGAATGAAGGCCGCGGTTACGTGTTGCGTCGCATTATTCGTCGCGCGATTCGTCACGGTTACAAGCTCGGTATTACCGACACCTTCTTCTATAAACTTGTTGGCCCGCTGTGCGACGAGATGGGTGATGCCTACCCGGAACTTCCCGCGGTTCGCGAACAGGTTGAAAAGGTGTTGCGCACGGAAGAAGAACGTTTTGCCGAGACGCTTGAACAGGGTATGAAGATCCTCGAAGAGGCGATTATTGATCTGGATGGCAAGGTGATCCCGGGTGAAACCATCTTCAAGCTTTATGACACCTACGGTTTTCCGTATGACCTGACCGGTGACATTGCGCGTGAACGTAAACTTGAACTCGATAGTGAAGGCTTTGAGCGTGAAATGAGTGCACAGCGTGAACGTGCGCGTGCGGCCGGCAAGTTCCATACAACCGAATCCGGTGATCTTGAACTGGATATCACGACACCGTTTACCGGTTATGAAAATCTTGCCGAAGACACCCGCGTGATTGCACTGTTCCATGATGGCGAACCCGCAGAGAGTCTCGAGCAAGGACAGGAAGGCGTTGTCGTACTCGAGCAGACACCGTTTTATGCCGAGTCGGGCGGACAGGTGGGTGACAGCGGTGTGCTTGCCGAAGCCGATGTGAGTTTTGAAGTCAGCGACACGCAGAAGGTCGGCAGTGATACCGTTCTGCACATAGGTAAATTGAGCATGGGTGCATTAACTGTCGGTGATCTGATCACGGCCGAGGTCGATACCGAGGCGCGCCAGGCAACGGTACTGAATCACTCGGCGACACACCTCATGCATGCCGCGCTGCGCCAGGTACTCGGTGAACACGTTACGCAGAAGGGATCGCTGGTGGACAGTGAACGCCTGCGTTTTGACTTCTCACACTTTGAAGCCGTGACGCCGCAGCAGTTAACCGACATCGAAAACATCGTGAATGAACATATTCGTGCCAACCATGACGTTGAGACGAAACTGATGGCGATTGATGATGCGCGTGAATCCGGTGCAATGGCCCTGTTCGGTGAGAAGTATGCCGACGAAGTGCGCGTGCTGAGCATGAGCGATTTCTCCGTTGAACTGTGTGGTGGCACACACGCAACCCGCACGGGTGATATCGGTGTGTTCAAGATCATTAATGAAACCGGTACGGCTGCAGGTGTTCGCCGTATTGAAGCGGTGACTGGGGAAGGTGCACTGCAGCGCATTGCAGACGATGAATTGCGCCTCGATAACGTGGCGAAGTTGCTCAAGGGCAGTCGCGACGATATCGACGACAAGGTTGCACAATTGCTTGAACGCCAGCGCAAGCTGGAGAAAGACCTTGAACAGTTAAAGGGCAAGCTGGCTAGTTCGGCAGGTAGTGATCTGGCTTCTCAGGCAGTGGACGTGGATGGCATCAAGGTGCTCGCGGCGCGGCTTGATGGCGCTGATGCCAAGGCCCTGCGTGATACGGTCGACCAGCTCAAGAACAAGCTTGGTACTTCTGCCATCATTCTTGGTGCGGCCGAGGGTGACAAGGTGACCCTGATCGCTGGGGTCAGTAAGGATGCCACGGATCGCATCAAGGCCGGTGATCTGGTCAACAGTGTGGCCCAGCAGGTCGGTGGACGTGGCGGTGGTCGCCCGGACATGGCCCAGGCCGGTGGCAGTGACCCGGCAGCGCTCGATGGTGCCCTGACCAGTGTGGCAGACTGGGTAACAGGCCAGCTGGCAGGCTGATTACGTAATAAAACCCTAATTCCCCTTTAAATTCAGCGCATTTTCGTGTTTAATCTCCGGCTTTTGTGAATGCTGTTAAATTGCCCCTGCGCGGGCCCAAGTAGAGCGATATGGCGTTAATTGTCCAAAAATATGGTGGCACCTCTGTCGGTACGGTTGAACGTATCCAGGCAGTGGCTGATCGGATCATCCGTGAGCGCGATGCCGGCAACGATATGGTTGTGGTTGTCTCGGCGATGAGCGGTGAAACCAATCGCCTCGTGTCGATGGCAAGTGATATCAGTGAGCGCCCGGCGCCGCGCGAGATGGACGTGTTGTTGTCCACCGGTGAGCAGGTCACGATTGCGCTACTCAGTATGGCTCTGGAAGCACGTGGTTACCCGGCTCGCTCCTACACCGGCAGCCAGGTTCACATCCTGACTGACAATGTACACAACAAGGCACGTATCATGGATATCGATGCCGAGAATGTCCGTGCCGATCTTGGTGCCGGTCGCGTTGTGGTTGTGGCCGGTTTCCAGGGTGTCGACGAGAAGGGCAATATCACCACACTCGGTCGTGGTGGTTCAGATACGACTGCGGTGGCCATGGCTGCTGCCCTAGAGGCGGATGAGTGCCAGATCTATACCGACGTTGATGGTGTCTACACCACTGACCCGCGCGTGGTGCCTGAAGCACGCCGACTCGACAGCATTACCTACGAGGAAATGCTCGAGATGGCGAGTCTCGGCTCCAAGGTGTTGCAGATCCGCTCGGTCGAATTTGCCAGCAAGTACAATGTGCCACTTCGTGTACTGTCTTCATTTGATGATGGAGGGCAGGGCACCCTGATTACCTCCGAGGAAACAAGCATGGAACAACCGTTAATATCAGGTATTGCCTTTAACCGGGACGAAGCCAAGTTAACCATTCTGGGTGTGCCGGATGAACCCGGTGTTGCCTCACGCATCCTTGGGCCTATTGCTGCGGCGAATATCGAGATTGATATGATCGTGCAAAACGTAGCCGCCGATGCGACAACGGATTTCACTTTCACCGTACACCGCAATGATTTTGAGCGCGGTACCGAAGTGCTTGAGAAGATTGCAAAGGAACTTGGCGCACGCGAAGTCGCCGGTGACAACAAGATCGTGAAGGTTTCCCTTGTCGGAGTGGGGATGCGTTCACACGCAGGTATTGCGAGTAAAATGTTTGAAACACTGGCGGCTGAAACCATCAATATTCAGATGATTTCGACCTCTGAAATCAAGATTTCGGTGGTTGTGGATGAGAAATACCTTGAATTGGGTGTGAGAGCTCTTCACCAAGCCTTTGATTTAGATGAATAAAAAATAAATACACATATGAACTATACGAATGCCTCACAATGTATAGAATGTAAGGCAGGAAATTAACAAGGTATAAGAACAGGCCAGGGTCGGCCAAACAGCGAGAGGGTAGCTGGCATCATATTAATTTATGAGGCTTTTTTGGAATAAAACGTTTACAGGTTTTCGCAAATTGGACGTTATAGTCTACGAGCAAATCTGGAAGACTCAACCCTAGTAGTAAGGTTCGATTCAGGAGAAATGGCAATGCTTATTTTGACAAGACGTGTAGGTGAGACGTTGATGATTGGTGACGAAGTCACTGTAACGGTACTTGGTGTGAAAGGTAACCAGGTCCGCATCGGGGTCAATGCGCCGAAGGATGTCAGTGTACACCGTGAAGAGATTTACGATCGCATTCAACGTGAGAAGGATAGCCCGGAAACTGTGTAAGCGAGTTTAGTTACACACCGAGTATCGAGCTGGACAGTTTTTATACAGCTTTGCATGTATGCAGGGTTGCGTAGACACAGGACAGTGAAAAAAGCCCTGAACAATTGCTGTTCAGGGCTTTTTGTTGGGGCATGACTGGAGACTAAAGATTGGGATAATTAGCCGAACTAGCTTAATAATCGAGGATTTTCTTCAGCCGAATACAAAAAAACGCCTGCAAGAGGCGGTTTACTGTTTATGGCGGATGCCCTGACACCGAAGGTGTCGGGTACGCATAATGAAGCCTGAAAGGCTTCTATGCGCGGGAGGGATTGTCGCTGCTATAGCAGCGACCAAACCAGCAGTGCTGGTTTGTCGAACCTGTTATTTAGTCGATGGTTCTCATCCTCACGTAAACCAATAAAAAAGCCGCCTTGTAGGCAGCTTTTTTATTGATATGGCGGAGAGGGAGGGATTCGAACCCTCGATAGGGATTAACCTATACTCCCTTAGCAGGGGAGCGCCTTCAGCCACTCGGCCACCTCTCCGGGAGGGCGCTATTATATAGATAACCTCGCCTGGTCAAAAGCCCCAAGCGTAGATTGTTTACGGTTTTTTTGAGTATATTCGTCTTGATTTAGTGAACTCTATATTGCATTGATTTTTTTCCTAAAAGGTCCCGATTTTGGCGGGTTCGCCTTGACAACATACCCCAATAATCCCATAATGCGCGCCTCTTAAGCGCCTGTAGCTCAGCTGGATAGAGTACCTGGCTACGAACCAGGCGGTCGGGCGTTCGAATCGCTCCAGGCGCGCCATACAAGATAAAAACACCTCCCTTGTGGAGGTGTTTTTGTTTGTACCGTCTGAAGATGAATTTGAGAATGCCCGACTTTCAAAGGTCTCGTTCGCAGAGGCTGACATCGTCAGCCGCAACGGCCGCAGGCCGGCCCGAAGGGCGAGGGCATAGCCCGAGTAATCGCTCCAGGTACTGCAGAACACCTTGGGTTTCATCCAGCACTTCCTCGCTCGTTATACTTGCTCAGGTCGTTCTCACATACAAGATAAAAAGCCTCCCACGTGGAGGCTTTTTTATTTGTTCACTTGAATATGAGTTTATTAACGCCATTCATAAAAGTTCGTTTCTGCTCTTATGGTAGTATCTCCTTACATTAGCGTATTTAGCTTGGATTGCAGATCGTGCTTACAGTCCTGATATGGAGTACCTCATGGGTAATACACTTTTCGATCAACTCAATAAAACCGGCCTTGTTAATAAAAATAAGGCGAACAAGATCAAGCGTAATAAATATAAAAATAAAAAGCAGAAGTCGAACAAAGACGAGGACGGTGCGCAGGACGAAGCGAGGCGGCTTGCACAACAGTCTCTTGCCGAAAATGCTGAGCGTGATCGGCAGATGAACCAGAAGAAAAAGGAAGAGGCTGAGCGAAAGGCCATTTCAGCTCAGGTCAGGCAGTTAATTGAAGCCCATCGCATTCAGGACCATGACGGCGATATTACCTATAACTTCACCGATGCCAATGTCGTCAAACATATCTATGTTTCAGAGCAGGGCGCTAAACTGCTTATAGCCGGTCGCATTGCTATCGCGAAATTGGGTGAGGGTTATGAACTGGTACCGTTGGCCGTTGCGGAAAAGATTAAACAACGTGAACCTGAATGTATCATCATCGCTGACAGTAGTAATGAACCCGAGTCAGATGAAGATGACCCCTATGCTGACTATGCGATACCGGATGACTTGATGTGGTGATAACCCTAATTGGCAAGCCCCTGTTAATCAAATGCTCTTCATTTATATTATGATATAGAGATAACTCTATGAAATAATTGATGTATTATATCCTATCGAAATAAAGTATATACCGGTATATACTTTATGCATGTTTATACAAACCGTCATTGAAGCACTCGACAACGCGGCTATCAGCTACGCCCTGGTAGGTGGCTATGCCGTGGCACTACACGGTGCCGTTCGTGGCACGGTTGACCTGGATTTTGTGATTGAGCTTGATAAGCAGCAATACGTGTCACTCGAAAAAGCGTTGGCGGGAATTGGTCTTACGCCGCGTCTGCCTGTCTCGGCAAGTGAGGTATTCCAATTTCGAGACGAATATATCAATAACCGTAATCTAGTAGCCTGGTCATTTATTCATCCAGACAATCCTCTTGAAATCGTCGATATTATTATTACGCATGATGCGAAGATGATGAAAACAGAAACGTTACATGTTGATGGTATGACGATTGAGATAGCGACAATTGATGAGTTAATACAAATGAAAGAAAAATCCGGGCGGCCTCAGGACCTTGAGGACGTACGCGCACTGGAGCAACTAAAATGAAGCCTGTTCAATATTTCAAAGATGATGATCTTGCACAAGGTAAAAAGGCGGAGCCGAAACAGATACTTGCCTATCTTGAACAGTTCAGATTGCTACAGGGGGCGAAGACACGAGTATCCCCACGCTCTAAATTGATCAGCCTAAAAGTTCCAGAAGTTTTACTAAAAACTTTTCGTGCCAGGTGTGAACTTGAGGGTTTTAAATACCAGACACAGATCAAGGTGTTGATGAGTGAATGGCTAGAAAAACTATAAGACAAAAATGCACAATAGGAATTTCGTCTGCGAAAAATCCTGGCAACGAAATGAATAAAGGTTTTTCTTTAAATAAACAGCTGGTCCATCTTAATGCCGTAGGCATTCGCAGGTAGTCCTTTCAAGACTTTTAGATGACTGTGTTCAAGGTGTGACAGGTTGACCGTGACAAATTCATCGCGAGGTTTCTTATCTTCATCCAGCACAAGCATAACGGTGGGAAAAAGGCGTTTGAGATCATTAACCTCGAGGACAACGCCAACCTCACCCGTTTCAAATTCTACAAGTGAGCCGGTAGGGTAGAGACCGACAGTCTGGATGAATTGCTCAACTAGCTCAGTCTGAAAGACTGTACCTCGGGCATGATAGAGTTCATTAATGGCTTCATGTGGGGTGAATAAGCTATCACGGTGAGGCTTCTTGCTGGTCATTGCATCATAGCTGTCTACGATGCCCGCTATACGGCCATAAATTGAGATAGCATCGTTATCAAGTGCTTTCGGGTAGCCGGAGCCATTAAAACGCTCATGGTGTTCAGCAACCATACGTAAAATCAGACGTGATACAGACCGGGTATCCGCAATGATCTTAACACTGTGTTTGACATGCGTTTTCATCAATTTACAGTCATTGGGTGTATAGGCAGTTGTTTTATGAATGAGTTCTTTTGGCAGTTTTATCTTGCCAATATCGAGTAACAACCCACCCAGGGCAAGATCAGAGAGTTCACTTCGCTCCAAGCCAAGGTGGCGCCCAAACTGTGCACACCATACTGAGGTACCTAGTGAATGATTGTACATATAGTCATCAGTTTTCTGGATTTGAACAAGTAGTGACAGGGCAGAGGGGTTTCGGATGATGCTTGTGACTGTGGCCTCAACACCTTCTTTAAGGTGCTCAATATCCAGTGCTTTCCCACGCTGAAGATCAAGAAGGACCTTCTTGATATTTTTTTCAACGTTCTGTTGTATTTTTCTTGCAGAGTCGAGTTCTTCAGCAAATGAGGTCGTTATTTCGTAGAAGGTTTTCTTTAATTTTTCATATTCGCTTTCTTTGTTCGTATTGAATGCCTGAATAGGGGGCGGCTCAGCACCTTTCAGGCTTAATGACTCTTTGTCGTCAGTCACCCAGTACTTGTAGGAAGGGGACGGACCCTGTTCGACATCAACATAGACAAAATTTGAGTAACGGCGAAGTAATTCGATATCTTCTTTTGACTGGATAAGTACACCTTCAAGTGGGAAAGGTGTTTCAAGCCAAGGGCGGTCAAGCCGAGAGACATACATGCCCACCTCGAGGCCTTCTATGCTGGATTTTACTTGTTTTGTCTCCATTATACGCGCACGAATCTTTGGAGTGATTTTAGTGATTATTTCAGTAGCTTGTTGGAATAATCATGATTACGAACATATTAAACACCTAATGAGTGGAAGGCAATTATTCAATAAAAACGATTGTTTATGTTTACATTTACAGTTCTATTAAAGAGATTTTGCACCAGTTAAGAGCGTAGTCCCGTGAAGCTCTTCAACCACTTCTTTATTTCTTCATGGGGCAGGGCCTTTGAGAGTATATGTCCTTGAATGATGTCGCAATTGAGGCTGGTTAGAATATCCTTGGTCTTACTATTCTCGACACCTTCAGCGACAACCTCGAGGTCAAAGGCATGGGCAAGTTCGGTAATAAATTTGACGATATCTCGTGTTGAATCTTTACGCTCCATGTTTACTATAAATGAGCGATCAATTTTTAACTCGTTGACCGGCAGTAATTCAAAGTATGACAGTGATGAATAGCCCGTACCAAAGTCATCTACCGAGATATTAACGCCCATCTCGTGCAGTTCTTTCAGTACCTGGAAACAACGTTCTGGTTCAGCAATCAAGGAACGCTCAATAATCTCCAGGACCAGTACGGTATTATCGTTACCCCAAAGGTGTAGTGCATTCTCAACCTGGTCTTTGAAGTCTGGTTGCAGGATCATGTCAGGTGGAATGTTCACCGAGATAGATAGCGGCCCCCATTCGTCTGTCCACTCTGAACTTTGTCGCAGGGCAGTATTGAGTACCCAGTTAGTGATCGGTTTGATTAGCCCCATGCGTTCAGCGATAGGAATGAAATAATCAGGAGGGATATTACCTTTAGAAGGGTGTTCCCATCGCACTAAGGCTTCAGCGCCTACAATTCCACCTGAGTCGAGAGAAGCCTGTGGTTGATAGTAAAGGCTTAATTGATCATTCTGGAGTACATCTTCAAGCGCCATTTCAATGTCCCATGAGTCTGAAAGTAACTCTTCTTCAGGGACGACCGACACACCGATTTTGTTATTTTTTTCTCTGGCCTCATTCAGAACGGATTCACACTCTTGTACAAGAAACACATCCTTTGAAGCATGCAAAGGACATAGACTGATCGCAATGGTGGCATCAACCTTTATTTGTTCATTATTAAAGCTAAACGGAACTTCCAGTAATCGGTGTATTTTGTGTGCGGCGAGATCGGCATGACCGACATTCATAATGTTTGTCAGGATGATGGCGAAACGGTTATCACCAATTCGTGCAACATAGTCCTCGTTTCGCACTGCACTACCTAATAGCGTTGCAAACTTCTTGAGCACCTCGTCGCCAAGCTGGTATCCGTAGAGATTATTGAGCCGGGTGAATCGATCTATATCAACGATAAGCAGGGCTATCTTCGTCTTAAACGTATTCGCATCATTAACATGCCGGGCGAGAAGCTCAAAGAATGCTTCTCGGTTATAAATGCCTGTTAATGGGTCTTTGTTATCCACGCTATAGTTTATACACGTCTATTATATTATTAAGAAATTGAGCTGAGATGAAATGAAATCTAATTAACATACTAGCATTGCATATCGATAAATACCTGTATTCCGTGGTTGATGGTTTTGTAATTATTTTTCAGTCATTGTCCAGACGCCATCCCAATCGTCATTGGGGGGATGAGTCAAGAAATGCTCACATCGCTGTACATACATGGCTGATGCGCCATCGCCATTGTTCGCATTCAGGGCTTGTTTGAAATGATTCAATGCGTTGGACCAGTTGTGCTGCTGATATTCCTGAATGCCATTTACGTATTCAGCCAGGCAATCACCCTGGTTTGGGAAGCTGACTGTGTCGTGATAATCGAGAATTTCGAAAATTGCTGCGGGTTCTGATTTGCCTTTTACCCTCAAGCGATCGATTTCACGTACCTGGTATTCGTCCCTGAGAAGATCCCTGGTAATTTCATTGATAAGAATTCGGGTGCCGTAGTGCTTGTTAGCACCTTCAAGCCGGGAGGCGAGATTGACTGTATCACCGATAACGGTGTAGTCCATACGTTTTTCAGAGCCAATGTTTCCAAGAATAACATCGCCGCTACTAATTCCTACGCCGATATCAATTCGGTTATAGCCATGTTTAAGACGTTCTTCATTAAATTCATAAAGTTTTCGCATCATTTCAATAGCGGCTGTTACCGAGTTGTCAGCATCACGTTGACTACTAAATGGTGCACCAAAAACCGCCATAATGGCATCGCCAATATATTTATCGAGGATGCCGTTCTGTTGTGTGATTTCATCCACCATCACAGAGAAATAATCATTTAGCATCGAAACCGTATCACGTGGGCCGAGTTTTTCAGACAGGGTGGTAAAACCGCGGATATCTGAAAATAAAACGGAAACCTCCTGTGAGGCACCACCGAGTACGCCAGTACCCTCTTGTAATAGCTGGTCTGCAACTTCCTCAGTGAAGTATCGTGACATGGTGTTACGTACACGTTTTTCATTTGTAATATCATCAATAACAAGCATTGAGCCAATATTGTTATTGTTTAAATCAAGCAGCGGGACCACGTTAAGGTTGACAGAAGCCGTGCTGTCATCCTCCAGGTGTAGATCCGAATCCAGGCTGGAAATTGATTCTCCTTCTTCAGCAACTTTAATAATGTTGTTAATGACCCAGGCATTTTCATCTGTAAAGACATCTGATGCTTGTTCCCCAATGATGTCACCAGTCATTTTTAACGTGTTCAGTGCGGCTTCATTTGCTTTTGCAATATAGCCGCTGTCATCAAGCGTGATGACTCCATTGCTCAGGCTTTTTAGAACACTTTCGTTGTAAATGCGCATGTTATTCACATCATCAAATAATTTCGCATTCACCAGGGCTATCGCTGCTTGTGCTGAGAAGGTTTTTAACCGGGACTCATCGCTGTCAGTAAATGTGCCGTTGACTTTATTGAGCGCCTGTATAATACCGATCCGGTTGCCTTCCTTGTCTACGACGGGCATGCATAGAATCGTTTCTGTTTTATAGCCGGTATCTTTATCAACATCCTGGTTGAATCGCTCATCTTTATAGGCATCGGCAATATTAAGGGTGTCACCGTGGTGGTAGACATGTCCTGCGATGCCATAGCTGTCAGGTATTCGGATCTCTGTCGCATCAAGCCCCTGTGCAACCATTGACCATAGTTCATTAGACTTGTCGTCATGGAGAAAAAGTGTACAGCGATCAGCATCAAGAAATATCTTGGTGACACCCATTATTTTGAGGAGCAGGGGTTTAAGGTGAATTTCGGAGGAAATGGCGAGCGTCATGTCGAACATGTGTTGTTCTTCTTCACGCGCCTTGCTCAAACCCTGGATCATTGAATTTGTTTTTTCTGCAATAAGACTAAATTCATCTGTTGTTACAACAGGGATGCGTGTGTCGAGCTCCCCGGTTTCAACATCTGCGAGTGCCTTAAGCTGCATACTGAAGAGTGAATTGATATTAAGGCTATATGATTTCATTAAACGAAAAGAGAGCAATAAAACCATGCTGATTACAAAGCCAATATCGATGAATACTGCGCGCTTTAGAATGTCAGCACCTTCACGAACAATATTATCAATAATGTAGTTGATATCTTTTAGAACAACGAGGCCTAGCACGGCACCGGTAAGCACCACAACAACAGCGAAGGCAATAAACATGCGTCGGGTAATCGGGAAGATCTTTCCAGAATGATTGTGTGAGTTGTGTGACTGGAAATTTTCACGTTCTCGTAATAACGCATTATCAAGAGATGCAAAAACCCCAAATGTTAAACAGCCTACTATTACCTTGTAGCCTGATTCTGCTGGGAAATTGAAAAAGACGACGTCTACATACGTGATAATAGCACCCGCGAACAGGTATGTACTCATATCAAGGATTAACTGCCGCACAGGTTGTTGCATTACAGCAGCCCGGTCGACAAAATATGGCTCTATGATTGCTTTCAGTACTAATGCGCCTGCAAAACCGGCGAGAAAGACTTCGATGACGGTAATAGCAGGTAATGAATCGATAAAAGGACATACTCTAGTCCCATAGAAACTCAATACACCTATACTTAATAAGATATATATAAATGAGAGCGTCTGTTTGTGCTGGCTTGATGTGTGCGAATTTGGCATTTTTATATTTTTCTCCGCAGAGGTAAATCCTTCACCTGCGTTCACTTTACCATGATTGTCCTATAACGATAATGATATATAGTAAGTGAAAAGGGTATTATTAACGATTGAGGATAATGGCCAATAAAAAAGTTGCACAACCTGTGTTCCCGTTCGTATCCATTTGCTAACAACTAGCTGCCTGTTTGCTGTAAAATTGCATTGGATGAAAACAAGTTTAAAATCCTTATATAGCTCTATCGCCACATGCATGTTGCGCGATCAATTTCGGTTTCGTCGACGTCTTAAAAAGCTCCAATATTCGAAAAATGAGGAAGAGCGTGTAAATAATCAATTGACAGGGCTGGAGTCTGATATCCAGGCCTCTGTATCACTTCGTTCTGACCGAAAGGCAAGTCTGCCTGTACCAGAATTCCCCGGTAATTTACCGGTTAGTGATCGTCGTGTTGAGATTCGCGATGCGATCAAGGACAACCAGGTTGTAATTATTGCCGGCGAGACCGGATCTGGAAAGACAACTCAGCTACCCAAGATCTGTATGGAGCTAGGTCGTGGCGTCTCCGGCCTGATTGGTCATACACAACCGCGCCGTCTCGCTGCACGGAGTATTGCAACGCGTATTGCACAGGAGCTGAAGTCCGAAGTCGGCACGGCGGTGGGCTACAAGGTGCGTTTCAAGGACCAGGTTGGGCCAAAGACGTATCTCAAATTGATGACCGACGGTATCCTGCTTGCCGAAATACAGGGTGATCGGTTTCTCAATGAGTACGACACCCTGATCATTGATGAGGCTCACGAACGTAGCCTGAATATTGATTTCTTACTCGGCTATCTCAAGCAATTACTCCCCAAACGCCCGGATTTGAAGCTGATTATTACCTCGGCGACGATTGATACAGAGCGGTTTTCACATCATTTTGATAATGCCCCTGTGATTGAAGTATCGGGTAGGACCTACCCGGTTGAGACTCGTTATCGCCCCTTGAAGGAAGACAACGTTACTGGTGAGGGTAAGGAACCGGTTACCAGAGATGTACAGCAGGCCATACTTGAAGCTGTGGATGAACTTTCGGCAATCGACCGCACCGAGGGGAAAAGCCCTGGACATATCCTGATATTTTTTAGTGGGGAGCGCGAAATCCGCGAAGCGGCCGAGTCACTGCGCAAACATCATCCTCCACAGACCGAGATTCTGCCTTTATATGCACGCTTAAGCGCAGCGGAGCAAAACCGTGTGTTTGCGCCTTCCGGGCATCGTCGTATTATTCTTGCCACGAATGTGGCAGAGACCTCATTGACAGTACCCGGCATCCATTACGTGATTGATACGGGTTTAGTCAGGATCAGTCGTTACAGTTTTCGCAGCAAGATACAACGTTTGCCGATTGAACCTATCTCGCAATCCAGCGCTAATCAACGTAAAGGACGCTGTGGCCGCATCAGTGAAGGGGTGTGTATTCGCCTGTATTCGGAAGATGATTATAACAACCGTCCTGAATTCACTGATCCGGAAATCAAACGTACCAACCTGGCTGCCGTAATATTGCAGATGGAATTATTGCGCCTCGGACACATTGAAGATTTTCCCTTTATCGAGCCACCTGATTCACGTTACATCAGGGATGGGTATAAGCTATTACATGAGCTGCGTGCAGTAGATGAATACAATACGGTTTCGGCGCTGGGCAAACAGATTGCACGATTGCCCGTGGATCCGAAGATTGGCCGAATGTTGGTTGAGGCGAAGCAATTAAATTGTCTGCAGGAGTTGTTAATCATTGGCAGTGCCCTGAGTGTGCAGGATCCACGAGAAAGACCCGTAGACAAGCAGCAAAAGGCGGATGAAAAACACCGACTTATTAATGATGCTGTTTATAACAAGGACGGTATAGAGGTCGAGGTGTCAGATGAAGACAAGAAAGCAAACAAAAAGTCAGATTTCCTGTTTTATCTAAAGTTGTGGCGTTTGTATGAAGGTCGGCGTAAGCACCTCACACAAAATAAACTCCGCAAATTTTGCAAAGAAAACTTTTTGTCTTTTAACCGGATGCGGGAATGGCGAGATATTTACCAGCAATTGCTTACGTTGTTCACAGAACAGGGCATTAAGCTTAATACGTCTGAACCCGGTTATGAGGCCATTCACCAGTCACTGTTGTCAGGGTTATTAGGAAATATTGGCAACAAATCATTAGAAAGCAAAGAATTCCTTGGGCCACGGAATATTCGCTTTTATATTCACCCTGGGTCATGGCAGGCAAAGAAACCGCCTCGGTGGGTGATGTGTGCGGAGCTGGTCGAAACCACACGCCTGTACGGTCGAATGGTGGCGCAGATTGCCCCCGAATGGATCGAAAGCCTCGCCGCGCATTTAATTAAACGTCAATACTCAGAACCTCACTGGCAAAAAGGTCCTGCACAGGTCTCGGCATATGAACGTACCATATTGTATGGCATCACCCTGTGTCAAAAGCGGCGTATTAATTATGGCCCCATCGACCCAACTGTATCGCGTGAGATCTTTATTCGTGAGGCACTGGTGCAGGGGGAATACAAAACACGGGCATCATTCTTTAAATACAACCAGTCAGTTATTTCTGAGATTGAGTCACTCGAAGCCAAGGGCAGGCGTCGCGATATTCTCGTTGATGAGGAGGCGCTGTATCAGTTTTATGATGAGCGTATCCCCGCTGATATTTATAACGGCAAGGCATTCGAGAAATGGTTGAAGGCTAGTCAAAAGAACAATCCTGAACAGTTGTATTTGCAGAAACAAAGCCTGATGCGCCACGACGCGGAACATATCAGCGAGACTCAATTTCCCAGTACGATGGAGCTCAATGGTGTTTCACTTGGGTTGGATTATCACTTTGAGCCTGGTCATGCTGAAGACGGCGTCAGTGTTATCGTACCTGTTGCCATTTTGGCCCAGTTACATGAACAATCCTTTGATTACCTTGTGCCAGGTTTATTGCGCGACAAAATCATTGCGATGATTAAATGCCTGCCAAAATCACTGCGCAAGCTGTTTGTGCCAGTGCCTAATTATGCGGATGAATTTCTTGCCTCGGGTTTTAATCGTGCGCGGCCCCTGATTGATAGTCTTTCTGAGCATATGCAAAAAGTGAGTGGCAGGTTGATCAAGAAAGTTGATTGGCAACTCGACAACCTGCCGGCGTTCTACCAGATGAATTTCCGTGTGATCGATACAGATAATAACGTCATTGGTGTCGACAGGGATCTGCAGGCCTTGCAACAAGAGCTCGCCACTATGAGTGCTGAAGTGTTATCTGAAATACCCACTTCTGACATAGAAAAGCAAAATGTTACAGAGTGGGACTTCGGTGATTTACCTGGTGTCATTGAGCTGGAACAGCACGGTATGGTTATACGTACGTACCCGGCTATCGTTGATGACAGCGAGACGGCTGTTTCAGTGCGCCTGTTTAATGATGAGACAGAGGCCAGGTCACATATGCGTCCTGGCTTGCGTCGCCTGTTCAGGCTGGTCGCACGGCAGGAAATGAAGTACATGCGCAAGAACCTGCTTCATATAGATAAAATTCAATTGTTTTATACGTCGATCGGTAATAAGCAAAGCCTGCTGCAGGATCTGGAAGATGCGATCATTGATCTGGCATTATTTTCCGATAGCGATGATATTCGTTCACAAGACGTGTTTATTTCACAGGCTAGTCAAGCACGTAAAAACTTGATGAACATTGCGAATCAGACGTGTGAGACTATTTTTGCTGCCCTTTCTCAATATCATAGGCTGGCAAAGACGCTGCAGGGTAATATTCCCCTTGTATGGTTTTCAGCCATCAAAGATATAAAGCAACAATTGAGTTGCCTGGTTTATGAGGGGTTTATTAATGCTACACCGCGAAAATGGTTAAAACATCTGCCTCGTTATCTACAAGCCATAAACATTCGCCTCGAAAAGCTTGGTCGGTCGCTTGATGCAGACAAGAAGCGCCAGGCAGAGTGCCAGCCACATTGGAACAGGGTGTTTAGCCAGATCAGTGAAAACCCACAGCAGCTGCTCAGTCCCGAATGGGAGCATTATCGATGGATGGTGGAAGAACTGCGTGTGTCTGTGTTCGCACAGGAATTAAAGACCTCTCTATCGGTATCTGTAAAGAAACTGGATACACAATACAAATCAATTAACCGTTAATAGAGCGAGTATGACTATAAAGGCGAGTGAGCATGCAACTATAAACCAGAGATATAATGCGGGTTTTATACAATTAAAGGTGTAGGTAGTAAGGTCGATAATAACTAAGTTAACGATTCACCAGAGCAGTGCACGAGAATAGGCTGAATGAAGCGAACCGACACTGAAATCTCAAAACAGCTCAAACATCTCCAGGATGTATTCAAAGAGCAATTACCATCAAGAATTTCTGCCATCCTCGAGGTATGGGAGCGGTTCTCTAAAAGTGAATCATCACCTGGCGCTCTCGATAAACTTCACCATATGACACATAGCCTGGTTGGCTCATCTGCAACTTTTGGCGCCAGGAACCTGAGTGAAACAGCAAGAGAAATTGAGTTAATTATGAAATCCCTGGTGACCCATGGGATTACCGATGCTAATAAGATAAATAATGGTGCTCACGAAGAGCTTAAGCAGCTATTTAAAAGCCTCCATACTCACTCTCAGTTTGTTGATGTAAATCATGACTTTATGCTGCCGGAAAAGAAGCTCAAAACAAACCCAAATGTTAAGTACACGGTATATATTGCAGATGATGATGAATTAATAGCCCAGGATATCACTCTTCATCTGGAGAAACTGGATTATGAAGTTAAACATTTTCAGCGCCTAATAGACTTTGAGGATGCGTGTAGAATCAAGTTGCCTGATGCAATCATTATGGATATGGGTTTTGAGGAAGGCGTTGTGGCAGGCGCCGAAATCATCGAAAAGATAAAACAAGATTACAATTACGCACCTCCTGTTGTTTTTATCTCGGTGCGCGAAGATATGGAGGCTCGTTTGCTTGCGATGCAGGTCGGGGCATCTCGATACTTCACAAAACCACTTAACCTCGACAAATTGGCATCTTCCATAGATGGTTTAACAGACAGGGTTATCAAGAGTCCATACCGTGTCATGATCATCGAAGATCAACAGGTCTTACTTGATTACTACGCGACAGTCTTACGTCAGGCTGGCTTCACTGTTGAAGCAACACGTAATCCGATGGAGTGCTTTGAGATCCTGGAGCGCTTTAAGCCAGATTTATTGTTACTTGATATCTACATGGAGGAATGTAGTGGACTTGATGTGGCGAGGGTCATTCGACAGAACGATGATTATGCCCAAATGTCGATCACGTTCCTGTCTTCTGAATCTGACCTTGACAGGCAGTTAGCCGCATTAAACCTGGGCGGTGATGGTTTCCTGACTAAGCCGATTGATCCCGATCGTCTGGTTTCAGTGACCACGGCGATGGTCAAGCGTGTCAGAAAAGTTGCGATGCAGAATGCTGAACTTAAAGCAACACTACGGGATAACCAGTATCGCCGTATAACGCTTGATAACCACGCCATTGTTAGTATTGCTGACACGGGTGGAAAGATCACATTTGTTAATGAAAAGTTTTGTGAGATCAGTGGTTATACATCGAAAGAACTGATTGGAGAAAGTTATCGCCATTTAAAATCAGATAGGCATCCACAGTTTTTCTACCAGGAGTTATGGAAAACGATAACAAAAGGGAAGGTCTGGCATGGGACTATTTGTAACAGGAATAAAAATGGTGAGGAATACTGGTTAGAGACGACAATCGTCCCATTTCTTGATGAAGATGGACACCCTTATCAATATGTTGCCGCTGAGACGGACATAACGAACCTATATAACAGCGAAGAGCGTCTTGTTAGAAGCCAGGAATTCGCAAATATTGGAAGTTGGGAATGGGATGTAAAAACAGGGGGTGTATATTGGTCGGAACAAACTGCCTTATTGTTTGGAAAGAGTAAAGAGTTTGAAGCCGATTATGAAAGCTTTATTAATGTGATTTATGCAGATGATCGTGCAGCAGTTATTGAGGCGATTAATAAATGTATAGATACAGGTGCTGAATTTGATATTGAACACCGGGTTCAGCAACCAGACAATGCGATACGCTGGGTGCATGAGCGTGGCAATGTGATGCGTGATAAAGATGGGCGGGCTAAAAAAATGCTTGGCGTTGTCCAGGATGTCACAAAAAGAAAAGAAGCTGAGGAGATTATATTACATGCAAGGGATGCAGCTGAAAATGCAAACCGTGCCAAGTCGAAGTTTCTTTCAAGCATGAGTCACGAACTGCGTACGCCGATGAATGCAATCATAGGGTTTGGGCAATTATTATTAATGGAGGATGACGAGCTGACTGACCGGCAGTCAGATAATGTCCATGAAATCCTCAAGGCGAGTAATCACTTGCTCGGGTTGATTAATGAAGTCCTTAACCTGGCAAAAATAGAGGCTGGTAAAATTGAGTTGTCGATTGATGCAGTAAACCTTGGTGATGTGCTTGTGGAATCAATAGGGTTAGTTGTGCCGCTTATCGATAAGAAGGGTATCGATATTAAGATCGAATACCCGGGTGAGTCTGTCAGTATTGAATCACTATTGGGGCATGGTCCTGTTGTTAGGGCTGATGCCAGTAGGCTAAAGCAGGTGATGCTAAACCTGCTCAGTAATGCAGTAAAATATAATCATGACAATGGCTCAATAGAAGTGCGTTGTCACACCAATAAAACGACTGTTCGAGTTGAAGTGATTGATACGGGCATTGGTATTTCAGAAGAGTTACAAGAAGAGTTATTTATGGCCTTCAACCGTCTTGGTGCGGAACAAGGCGACATTGAAGGTTCAGGAATAGGGCTTGTTATAACAAAAAATATTATTGAGCTTATGGGGGGGGATATAGGGGTTGAAAGTGAACCTGGAAAAGGCAGTAAATTCTGGATCACGTTACCAGTTGATCGAGAATCTAAGCCTCTACCAAAAGCAGATGTTGTTTCGATGGATATGACTCATAAGCCCGAAGAGCAGGATGGCCAGGTATCAAGAAAGATATATAAAATCTTATATGTTGAAGATAACCCGGCCAATTTGAGACTTGTTAGCAGGGTAATGTCAGCGAGAAGTGACATACATTTGTTGACGGCACCAGAACCACTTTCAGGTATTGAACTTGCTTATGAGCATAAACCTGACTTAGTGTTATTGGATATAAATCTGCCGGGCATGAGTGGATATGATGTGTTAAGAAAAATACGCGATCATGACGATTTATCAGGTACGCCAGTCATTGCGATAAGTGCCAATGCCATGCCTAATGATATAGACAAGGGCTACCAGGCAGGCTTTGATGAATTTATTACCAAGCCTATAGATATTCAGAAGCTCTTGAATGCGGTGAATGAGTCTTTTAGAAAGGTATCCGGGCTAGTGTGAGACGGGTTTATATGGTGCACTGTTTACAGTGTTGTACAGGTTAACATGAAGAACAAATAGTATGAGCGACAATAAAACGATACTTACGGGTGGAATTCAGTCGGCTAATATACTGGTCGTCGATGACGAGCGGGCAAATGTCAAACTTATGGAACGTATCCTCGCATCCAAGGGATACAGCCATGTTACATCAACGCTTGAACCACGTGATGTAAGGGCTATATTCCTGGCGCAGGATATCGACTTGATTATTCTTGATTTGAATATGCCCCATATGGATGGCTACCAGGTAATGGAGGAATTACAAGGTCTTGAGGACACTCATATTCCACCTATTCTTGTGCTTACTGCGCAGAATACCCCTGAACACAGACAACGAGCACTGGATGGTGGTGGAAGTGATTATGTTACCAAGCCCTTCGATGCAAACGAAGTATTGTCGCGAGTCCGAAATCTGCTTGAAGTTCAACAAGCACATAAATTCATGCGCAAACAAAATGAGTTGCTAGATCAAAAAGTGCAGGAGAGAACGGAAGCTTTACAGCTTGCTCATCACCAGTTGCAGGACACACAGTTACAAATTGTAAGGCGATTGGGTCGCGCAGCTGAATATCGTGACAACGAAACAGGTCTGCACATCATCCGTATGAGTAAAATTGCAGAACTGCTTGGTCGAGCTGCAGGCATGTCTGAAGAAG
>Ga0316207_10001241_pt1 | contig 32570 bp, 22 predicted proteins | sample 6weekpyrite_MG_FD_204943 | JGI IMG/M metagenome (GOLD analysis project Ga0316207, IMG submission 204943) | Microbial mat bacterial communities from mineral coupon in-situ incubated in ocean water Damariscotta River, Maine, United States -... | ecosystem: Environmental > Aquatic > Marine >...
TGTAGAAGTAATATTACAGTAACATGCTCGCTTGGATGCGCAACAATTGACGGCGATGTCATAGAACCCACATTTGACCATTATTTTACGCAAGCTGATAATGCCATGTATCACTCAAAGGAAAATGGTCGTAATCGCGTCACGCACCACCATATGATAGAAAGTATTACAGATACATCTATAGAGAATGGCTCACAGGTCGTATAATTACGCCAATGCCTTCATCGTTCTCAGGTTTAATCTAAGTATTTCTCTTTGTCTTTTTCGCGCTATACGTCTTTGTCAGGACTTCCAGAAAACTTACGCTCTTTGGTGCTGATGCTTCTAGTATTGAAATATTGCTCCTCTAAAAGCATTTCATCCAGTCTATGTTGCGTGATGCACATGTATTCCAGGCGTGTGAAATCACCAGAATCTAGTTTCTCAACTAACCAGTTCTGGTATCGTTGATCAGCAAATTTGAAACTATTAAGGATGCTTATTCCATAAGGAACCTTATGAATTTCTATGTTACTTGATTGATTGCATACCCACTTAAATAACGCAAATGGCATGCCAACTGGTCTCTGATTATGAGTACATATGGTTATGTAACAATAAATACTCAATATTATTAGAAGTGACATGAATGTTATTAGCATCATAGTGGCTGGCTCTGGGAGCTATCAATATAGATATAGACGTAAGCCATTCTTCCTTTGAAGCTCTTTATGCTTATATCCAGTATTTATTATATTTATTAGTCCTACTTTATACTAATTTCTTCGATAAGAAGGAGAGTTGCTGGCGTCTATGAGTATTAGCGGTACAAATGCAACCACATATATAACTACGTATAAGAGGATTACAATATGTTTAGATTAATCGCTGTATCTATATTGTCTACAACCATTCTTCTAGCCACACCTGCGATTGCCTGTAACGATACAGACAGGGCTCAGCATCGCGCATATATAAAGTCCATCCAGAATGAAATAGCTCAAGATCGGCTCTCGGTAATGAAAAAAAAGGCCGAACTTCGTCGCGCAATAAGAAGGGCTAGCAAGTAGGGGTGTAGTTTATTGTACCTGGACTCTAAACTTCGCAATAGCACTTTCACCACCATCCACTGATATACCGGTAACCGATACAATATCGGTTGCCGGGTCAAATTCTCCCTCATCCGCGTCTGTAGCACCCGTAAGTTGTGTGGTAACACCACCGTAGAGATTAGGCGCTGTAATTGTTATCCCTTCTCCTAACCCATATCCATCGTCTTCAAACGCTATCTGAGTATTCGACAAGGTCAAATCCACTGCGATCACAACGTTATCAGCACGGTCAAATCCAGCTGTATTACTTACGGTCACGGTGTACTCGAGGATCGCACCTGGGATGGCTTTTGGATTTGTCGTCCCATTAATAGGATCAGATATAGTCACAATTAATGTTGAAGCAGATAAATCAGCTATTAACGTGAACCAGTCAATCGTATTCAGAAGATTAACTGAGTTCGCGGGGTTGATAGGTTTCCCTACTGTCGAACCTGAAGCATCTGAATCTTTCACAGATAGATAATTAAGGTCAATGGTCCCGGTAAACGACATACTGAACTGAGAGCCTGGCGTATCAGACTGTAGTGCCAGAAGTTGATCAGCTGCACCCTTAAGCGTAGCAAGACCCGTCACTGTGACGGTCGCGCCTGCATCAAAAGTCAGTGTGTCAGTTGTTGTTATGGTTTTAGTTAGCCCAGCAAATGTTTCTGAACCCTGGATGCTTTGGTTTGTACCATTAAAGACAACAGTACTTGTGTTTTCGTTGAATATACCACCAGAATTCACCCAATCACCAGCAACATTAACTGTATTGTCGCCTGCGGCGAACCCGCCACTAGCAACTTCTATATTTCCGGCAAGCGTCAATGTATCCTGTAAAGTAATTACGCGGTTCCCTGGCGACTTGTTTACAACGATACTGCCGTACTCAAAACCACCCGTAATAAAGTTATCAGTAGTAAAGCTTTCAAATTCAATTGCATGATTGTTATGCACAAGCCCGTCACCGCTTAAGTATTCCCACCCACCATTAAGGCTGATTGTTGAACCTAAGATAACGCTACCTGATGGTTTATTGATTACAATCCTTCGTAACCCACCATCTGCGTCAGCAGATGCTATAGTCTGGTCAAGTGTTCCATTTAATGTGAGTGTCCCACTATTAGCCCCCGAGCCTGAACGCTCATTAATAAATACATCGCCCTTAACTTCCACATCACCATAAAATGTACCAGAACCACCCACGCTAGGCTGATAAGTAAGGTCGTTATCTATTTTTAACCCATTTGCAATGGAAAAGTTAAAAGTCTTGGTTACCGTGAAGTTATAAAAAGCATAGGGGCCGGGGGTTATAGTCTGAGAGCCGTTTAGAGTAAATGTTACCGTGTTGTTGTTATGAACAAGTCCGTCTGAAGATGTCCAATTATAATTATAAAGATTAATATCTGTATTAAAAATAAGGTTCCCAGAAGGCTTGTTAACAAACACATTTGCAACAGTTGGGGTAGCCGCCGTTACTGCGTTTATTGACTGGTCACCTGCGCCTACGAAATATACATCTGAGCTAAGTATTGTGGTTACAAATGCATCACCAGATAGGTTTATAACTCCGCCACCACCAACAAAAGCACTCAGAGCAGTGATATCATTGCTAATATTAAGATCGCCAACAAGCGTTGTTCCACCTCCGCCATTGTTAAAATTGACGTTGTAATATGTATTCGCGCCGACAGTAAATGTTCTGCCAGGGCTTCCAATAAACTCTAGTGTAGATGTCCCAGCATTAAAGGTTCCTGTTGATGCATCAAACGAACCATGAACAATGATCGTGTTATTGCCAGCATTTAATGTCCCGTCGAGTTCTAAATCATTGGCATTTACCTGAACATCTCCAGATGGTGTAAACGCATGCCCTGACTCAATAAGTAAAGAATGGTCTGAAGCAATTACAAAAGCGCCAGCTGAGACACTAAATGCTATATCTTGATCGGTTAGAATGCCTTTAGCCGTAGCAATATCAGCATTACTTAATGCGCCACCATCACTGCGAATAATATTCCAAGCGTGATAAGTGCTTAGTCCGATAAGTGAGCCGCCTGTACCTTTAGATAGCGTTGCCCCACGAAGTGAGGAACTGTTTTGGTCGACATAGACAATAAATGGTACCCCGCTACCCGGCATCTGAGTAAAACTGTACTGCCCAGAACCATCAGTCAGGACTGTTTCAACTACAGCGCCGCCGATGGCCAGTGAGACATTCTTGGAAGTTGCTGGAGTAATGCCTTTATCGCTGTACAAAATACCTGAGAGGAAGGCCGCGAACCAGTCAACTGTATTGCCGCCATCAACAGAGTTGGTTGGGTTTAGTGGCTTTGCCACGGTTGATGTCGAGGCGTTGCTGTCGGAGACACTCAGGTAATCCAGATCGGTTGTACCATTAAACGCGACATTAAACTGGCTTCCCGGCGTATCCGATTGCAGTGTCAGCAGTTGACCGACTGCGCCCTTAAGGGTGGCTGTGTTACTGACAGTGATTGTGTTGCCTGCGGATACCGTCAAGGTATCTGCGACTGTTACGGTTTTAGTTAGGTTAAAGAAGGCTTCTCCACCAGTGATGCTCTGAGCTGTTCCGTTCATAATGACAGAACCGCTACGCTCATTAAATGTGCCGCCTGCGTTAATCCAATCGCCACCTAAAGTGATGGAGTAATTGGCTGCGGTGACATCAAGTGAGCCAGAAGTTATTACCACATCGCCTGCGACAATTAAGTTATCAAGAATACTCGTAGTCAAGGTGTCACTATTATTTTCAAGCCCCCCAATTTCTTTTCCGCCACTGAGTAAGTCGTACGGCCAAAAATCCGCATCCTGGAACTTAAAACTGAATCCATTATGTATGAATGTAGGGCCCGCATTCCAGCGCCAATCACCATTAAGATTTATGTTGTCATTTAAAATTACCGCGCCAGATGCCTTGTTTACGACAATGCTTGGAAGAATACCTTGCGACCCAGCTGTACCAGTATTGATAATACTTTGATCCCCAGCACCAGATAGAGTAATAATAGTGGTTTCGCGTGCATCAGACCTAGCGTTATCATTAAAGTAAACATCACCTTTAACGCTCATGCTTGCTGGCCCAACGTGAAAAGAAAAACCACCTGCAGTACCACTAGGTTCAATATAGAGATCGTTTTCTACAACAGCATCTCCAAAAACTCTAAACGTGTTCCCCCGATTATTAATTACGTCATAATAGGATTGCCCACCTCCTATAAACGTAGGTAGAACGCTCGCGCCACCGACGAAGCGTAAGGCTTTATTATTATGCACAAGGCCATCAGCAGTCACCCAATTCCATTTATTATTCGTCTCAACGCCTGTATTAAATACAATATTCCCAGACGGTTTGTTGATCTCGATTACACTGAAAAAAGCATAATCAGAAGATGAATTAATTGACTGGTCGGTCGTTCCTGTGAACTTGACAGTTGTTCCTCCATGACTACAGAGTTCATTACAATAATAATCACCTTTAAGGTCAAGAATGGCACCAAGCGTATGAAGCGATCCGCTTCCACCTCCGGTAGACTCGTTTCTAAAGTCATTTAGGACTGTCAGCGTGTCCGTAATCCGTATTCTTGCTGAGTTGCTAGTTACGTTGTATGTGTTGTTTGATGCAACATTAATATAACTATCAATAGCAGTGAGCAATATTGTGGATGTCGACGGGTTAAATACACCGTCAGCGGCATTAAAGTCTACGATTGTGGTGTAAGTGTTATTACCCGCATTAAACGTCCCATCAATATCAATATCACGCGCCGAGATATCACCAGCAGGTGTAAAACTGTGGCCGCTTTCAACAAGTAGCCGATTAGAATTTGACTCAAAACTGAGTGCATCAACAGCTACAGAAGGGCTGATATCGGGATCTGAAAGGCCACCTTTTGCAGTACCAATATCGGTATTGGACAGGACGCCCCCATCACTTCGAATAATATTCCAGCCATGATAAATATCCATGCCTACAATAGCTGACCCCGTGCCCTTCGATGAAGCCGTGCCTCGACGCGTCGTCAGGTTATCATCATGGTAAAGGATGAAAGGTACGTTTGCGCCCGGGATGGTTGTAAATGAAAATGCGCCGGTCGTTGCGTTAGAGGAAACAGTCTCAACAACTACACCCCCGATAGCCATAGAAACGTTCACTGATGTGGCAACAGTAACACCTTTATCTGTATATGCTATACCAGCAATTAAAGAGAACCAGTCGACGGTATTCCCTCCACTAACCGAATTTAGAGGTGCAACAGGTACTGTAGCGCTACCTGTACCAATGGCGTCGGTAACACTCAGGTAATCCAGATCTGCCGTCCCGCTGAACACCGTTGTGTACTGGGTCCCAGGCGAGCTCGAAACCAATGAGAGCAGCTGCCCAGCCGCACCTTTAAGCGTAGCCAATCCAGACACCGTTGTTGTTGCACCAGAGCTGAACGTTAAGGTGTCTGCAGTCGCGACTGTCTTAGTCAAATTATGGAAAGTTTCTGTGCCGGTGATAGACTGGCCGGAACCATCTAGTGTCACGGTACCTGCACGTTCTGTGAATGCGCCGCCCGCATTAACCCAATTTCCGGATACAGATATAGCGTGGTTGCTCGCGGAAACGTCTAACGTACCTGAATTAAGTGTTACATCAGTAATATCGAGAGGGCCCAATAAATTCAATGTGCCACTTTTATTGTTAATAATCCCGGCATATGCCACCTCGCCTGGCAAGAAGTTACTTAATAAATTGTACTCAAACTGTAATGCGTTACCATTGTGAGTGAAGGTGACTCCTGTGGAGCTCCATGAGAAGGAATTAACAATAATCAGATTTGAGTTAAGCACAACTTCACCGGTTGGCTTATTAATATTCATTATCGGTATACCATTACCAATTGCGCTACTCGTTATGGCTTGAACGCCGCCACCATTCAGTACCACTTCAGATTGGCTGCTAAACCCGTTCATAGCTGAGCCAAATGTAACATCGCCACCTACAAAATAGTCGTTTCCCTTGATATTCATATTTTGGAGAGGACTAATATTAAGGTTGTTTGCAATCGTCATATTACCACCAAGTTGCGTGGAGTTATGGTCCTTTAATATCGAAACGTTGTGATATGAAACACTAGAAGGAGAGATTGTTGTTTTATCCGTACCAACAAAAATCAAATCAAAATTATTATGTTGAAGAGTAGAACCGGAAAAAACCCAATCCTGCGCTACCGTTATATTTGAATCGAACTCTAATTTTCCACCTGATTTGTTTACCTCTACTTTGTAAAATTGACCAGTAATACCTTGGTTACCTATCCCGTTGAAAAGAACTGTTGACGTTCCTACTGTGAAAGTACCTGTATTCCTCCATGTTCCTGTTACGCTATAAGTTTCAGCGCCGGCTGTGAGAGTCCCGTTGATATCAGCTCCTGTAGTTGTTACGTCACCGCCTGGCGTAAACGAATGCCCAACTGGAATAATTATGTATCCAACACTAGCTGCAAATGTAAGCGCGCCAGCCGTAATGGTCGGCGTAATATCCGCATCAGACAAAGCGCCTTTTGCTGTGCTGATGTCATTATTAGATAGCACTCCACCATCGCTTCGCATGTGATTATATCTATGGTAAATATCCATGCCTGTAATAGCATTGCCCGTACCCTTTGATACGGTCACGCCACGCCTGCTGTCGAGATCGTCATCGTGGTAAATAATAAATGGCGTACCTGCGGCAGGGATTGTTGTGAACCCAAATGCCCCGGTTGTTGCATGCGTTGTAACGGTTTCAACAACAGATCCTGCTATGGCCATTGAAACATTAACGGACGTGGCGACAACAGTGCCTTTGTCGGTGTAGGCGATGCCGTCAATTGATGGTGGAACTGGGAAGCTCCAATCTACCGTATTCCCACCGTCGGTGGAGTTCGTCGGAGCTACTGGCGTAGTCGCAGAGCCTGTACCAATTGCATCAGTTACATTGAGATAATCCAGATCGGTCGTACCTGAGAATACCGTCGTGTACTGTGTTGTTGGCGTGCTTGATACCAGCGATAGGAGTTGTCCGGAAGCCCCCTTCAAGGTGGCAAGACCAGTTACAGTGACTGTGCTGCTTGCACCTATAGTTAAACTATCTGCGGCTGCGACAACCTTAGATAAATTGTAAAATGTTTCACCCCCGGTAATGGATTGAGCAGTACCGTTGAATGTAACCGTAGCTGTGTTTTCTGTAAATGTACCACCTGCATTAATCCAATCTCCAGCGAGCGTGATGTTTTCATTACCCGTATAGGTATCAAGTGTGCCTGATGATAAAGTGATGCTCCCAGAAGTGATCAACTCTCCGATTAATCTTATCCCCTGCGTTGATTTAGTGATTTTTATGTCGCCATAAGTGACTCCACCAGTGGTAAATGTATTTGTTGTGTCCCGAACGAATTCCATAACAAAGTTATTGTGCGTAATTCCATCACCTGAAATCCAATGCCAATCTTTGGAGAGTATCAAATCCGAACCGAGAACGACATTGCCTGAAGGTTTGTTGATAGAAATCTTAGGTGTGCCACTTGTAGCAGCGCTGGTGATTGTTTGGTTAGCAGCGCCAACCAATTTAACATTACCTCCCCCGGAATAGCCGTTTGTATTTATTCCAAAGGTTACATCGCCTTCTACATTTAAAGCCGAGCCATCCCAGGATTGAAAAGAAATAGGATCAAATGTAAAGTCGTTCTTGACTGTGCCTTCACCGTTCGTTGTAAACAAAGTGCCAGTTAAAACTTGCACGTCATAATAATCTGCGTTGCCGGGTGTAAATATAGGCGAATTGTTTCCCTTAAAAATTAACGCAAAATTATTATGCGTAAGCCCTGCCGCCGCCGTCCATATCCAGCTTTTATTCAGCCTAATATCAGAGCCCAAAATAACGTTCCCGGATGCTTTATTAGCTATTAAAGTAGGCAGCTCGCCATCGACAGATGAAACGGTGATTGTTTGATCGGTTGTGCCATCCAGAGTAATCGTTGTAGTTGAGCCGGTAGAAGTGAAAGCGTTCGCATAAAGGTCACCTTTAAGGCTAATTGCTCCGCCTGAAATCCCCCTAAAGCCAGATAATGGTTCGTATCGAAAATCGTTGTCTATTATTGCGGTACCTGAAAAAGTTAAAGTTTGAGCCTTGTTATTTGAGACGTTGTAATATGCGGATGAAGAAGGAGTGAATGTTGATGCAGTAGAACCTGTAAAACTAAGTGTTGATGTGCCAGATATAAATGTGCCGCTTAAGCTCCAATCTCCAGAAACATCGTAGGTTTCCGTGCTGGCAATCAACGTACCATCTATATCAACTTCATTGACAGTAACATTACCGCCTGGCGTGTATGTATGGCCAACGGGCACTAATACGTTATTAGCATTCGCATCAAACGTGATCGCTCCTGCTAAAACCGATGGAGATATATCAGCGTCGACCAGTGCGCCTTTTGCTGTTGCGACGTTTCCGTTTGAAATTGTTGAAGCACCATCACTCCTGAACGCATTCCAACCATGGTTAAGTGCTAGGCCAGAAACAGGAGCGCCAGTACTAATATCTGAAATCACCCCCCTCAATGTGGTTAGGTTCTCATCAAAATAAATAATAAAAGGAGTGCCCGCCCCAGGAATGGTCGTAAACGAAAACTCTCCAGTCACTGCATCAGACACTACTGTCTCTACAACTACTCCGGCAACTGCCATGCTGATATTCTTTGAGAGTGCGAGCGTTGTATCTTTAACTGAATACGCGGTTCCATCAATAGTTGTGGAAACCACAGGAAAACTCCAGTTAATATTATTTCCAGAGTTAGTAGAATTATTAGCTGGAACAGGTGAAACTGTTGAAGTAGAAGCGTTTGAATCCTTTACATCAAGATAACTTGTATCAGTGGTGCCATTTGCAGCAAGGTTAAATTGTGAGCCAGAAGCGCTCGAAACAAAACTAAGTAATTCTCCATCGGTGCCACTTAACGTTAATGCGCCAGTAACAGTAACTGTTTCACCCGACGAAACTGTTAAGACATCTGCACTGCTGACCGACTTGGACAGGTTATAAAATGTCTCAGAGTTTTCAATCGTCTGATTTGTGCCAATTAGTTCTACGGTTCCATTGCGAGCAGAGAAATTACCCGTATTGACTCGCCAATCACCACCAACACTGATCGTATAATTGCTGGCGCTATTGACATCAAGAGTACCTGTCCATAAGTGCAGCCAGTCATCAAGTATAAAATCTCCCTCGAGTTGCAATGTGCCAGAACTGCCTTGAAGGTTGTAAAAAGAGTTGTAAGCATAAGGACCCGGCAAGAATGTTCGTAGACCAAGACCTGTTCCATACATTCTGAATTCGTTATTGTTATGAGTGAGGCCGTCAGCACTTGTAAAAGTCCAGTCGCCATAAGCGCCCACAGTGCTATTGAAAACAATATTGCCGGATGTCTTATTAATAATAACATCGTTCGCATAGCCACTAGAGGTATGGGTTATCCCTTGGTCTACTGTGCCAACAAATTGAATAAGAGATGATCCTCTCTGAAAGATACCTCCAGTGCTCGTAACCCAATCGCCCGTAACTGTTAATGTTTCTGTGTTTGGTGTTGATAAAATGCCCACAATATCAATAGTATTAAATGACACGTCACCAAGCGGCTCAAAGGTATTTGAGGCGGGGATTAAGATATTATTAGCTGTCGATGACGAAAAGCTTAAGTTCCCACCTGTAACGACTGGGCTGATATCTAGATCGGTAAGCGCGCCTTTTGCTGTATTGATATTCGCAATCGTAAGCTTAGTGGAGCCATCATCCCTCATGATATTCCATGCATGATAAATATCTACAGTAGAGAGCGTAGCCCCTGTACCTATTGATGTCGTGGTGCCACGACTCGCAGCATCATTGTCATCCAAATAAATAATAAAAGGTGTGCTGGACGATGGGGTGGTAGTAAAGGTGAAAGCGCCAGTTGTTGCATTGGTTGTAACAGTTTCGACCACTGCACCACCCACCGCCAGGGAAACGCTTTTGGACGTAGCGGGCGTCACGCCCTTGTCTGAATAGGCGATGCCAGATACGGAAGCAGAGGCGGCAATTGGTATAAAAAGGGCCGCGCATGCAATAATCGATCGTAGGTATTTTGCTATCTTCTTATTCATTGCTCATGTCTCATAACAATCTCAATTAATCTCTTGACCAAATAATTTAATAGCGCTTTTTGTTGAGCGCTCATCAAATTTCAGACTGAATTGAATGAAGTATCCATTTCGCGTATAGCGTGCACCTGGGAAATCGTCGTCATCGAACCCTTCAAAATTATACCCTGCACGAATGTTAGTGTTTTTTGCAGGCGTGTAACCTACTGAAATCCCATACGCATATTTATTACGGCGCGCTCTGTGTGAACGAAGAACGTTGCCATGAATCCCAATATCCCAGTCGCTATTGATGTGTTTGATAGCTTCAGCGCCCGCGAGGTAGGTAAGACCACTATATGTATCACCATCAAGTGTCTCTTTTGAGTATTTAAGGCCTAAATGACCAGATATCTGATAATCATTAGGCCTGTGGTATACAGCAGTAAAGTTATTAACAAGCTTAATTGTTTTATCAGAGACACCACTTCCGTCTGTCGACTCAACAATCCAATCTGTTTTATTCAGCGCTTTCCATGGGCTGTTGTGTGGGTTGTAGACAAGCGCTGCAGCAACATCAATATTAAGTTTGTCACCTTCTGTAATATGATCGCGTTGCAGAACTGCTAACGTGTAGCTTGTACTTGAGCCACCCCCATGGTCTTTCTTGGCCGAAGCAAAAAGGTTCACATCATCAGATGTATCACCAGTCCTGGCTTCAACACGACCCCCGTAGTCCCAACCATCACGTTTATAATCAGCACTAACTGAAAGTGCAGTAAAGTCTTCAACAGGTGCTGTAGCAAACGCGCTACCACTTGCTGACGCGACAGTATCACCAGTAATGAGCTGGCTACGCTCCAAACCAAAGTTCAACTTAAGATTATCACTGACTTCCCAGCGCTGATTAAGCCCGGATGACATAACAACAGCGTTTGACTCGTCGAAGTAGCGAGAAAGGGTGGTTTTAGACTCAAGACCTTCCCAAAGGGATGATTTTGAGCCAATAGTGAATCGGCTACGATCGGCCTGTTCTGACTGTGTCCATTCCTGCTGTGCGTACACGCTCCATTTGTCGGACACCTTATAATCAAAGGTTAATGCTTGCCGATTCGTAAAATCACCTGACAGTGGTTCACCTGAAATACCAAACTCTACGTCTGCCTGGGCGGTCAAATCACCATCAAGGAAGCTCGACTTTATACCTGCAATAGCTGTTGTATGATCGCCATCCTTAGCAGTCGAGGCGATGTTTTCTTTAGCATTGCGTAAGCCAATATATCCTGCTGTTTCTGTTGTTAAAGAGGTATTTATGCGCGCCTCTATGACTTCCCGCTCATCACCATTAGATGCTTTATCTTTGTACCACTCAGCAAGCAGCTGTGTGACTGTACTAATCTTGTATTCTGTCTTTAGCCCAACAGATGTAACACCATTATTTGAATCAGATGTTTGATTTAAGCCAAAACCATCCTCTGTTTTCTTGTAATACAATTTACCCTGTATTTCCCCCTCAGTTTTTTCAACAGAGGCAAGATACGCATGGGCTTTAACGCCATTGGTATCGCTGTCTGTCACTGAGACTTCTGAGCGTATGATATATCCTTTTGCCGGTGCAATACGCGCATCAATACCTGTCTGCGTGCTAGTTTGCAGCCCCGTCTCGCGGATATGCGTTGCGCCTATTTTTACATTATCACCAATAGTTGTTTCAGCGCGTACACCATAGGACGTACCGGCATCATTTGCATTTTCTGTTTCATATGTAACGACGAGAAACTGAGGATCACCCTCGCTGTTACGTGAAAATATAGGGTCGCGAAGGATAATGTCGCCATTAAGATAATTGATTGAGTAATCAGCATCACGGGCAAGCACAGTCGTTGCAATCACCTCATCAAAGCGGTGACGGCTTCTGGTTTCAATGCTGACAGTCTCAGAAAATGTCACTATTTCATTAGCGTTGATTATAAATGGCCCTGTAAGGCCATTGCCATTGAATTGTTGGCGTTGTAATGATTGTGTAGAGCGATTTGCAAATGCTGATACTTTCCATGCTTCGCCGCGGTATGTTGCCTGCAACCCATTTACATTACGCCTGTATGGCGATAGCTCACTGACAGCCCAGTTTATATTTAGATCACCATAAAGGAATTGGGCATCTTCTCGCTCAAGTCTTACATACAGCTTTGATTGCGATGGCGTTTCATTATGTGTAGCGCTCTTGTCTCCATAAACGGTGTAATACTTATTAGGATCAATGCTTCCACCAATCTGTTGGCGTGCCCGCTTAGTATCCTTAGCTGAGTCATACGCTGCCGTGAGTAACCAATTGCCTTTTATCTTGCCTTTAATAAATAATGCAACACGGCCGGAGAACCTAGAGTCATCTGTTTCATTTGTGTGTTCAAGATTCGCACTAATACCCTCATGAGCCAGGGTGCCCTGTGCAAGCCCAACAACAATCCAGGAATCGCGACTCGCCGTAAGCACAGGCTCTACAGTTACATCACCTTTTGATAGGGCAAATGTTAAGCTCAAATCACCGGATACTGTCGTTGGCTCAAGCTTTATATGAGCAATACCATTCTTACCTATGGAGTAGTGAGCCTTTTCATTTGTTATCCCGCGTGCAATTAATCCAGTCTTAGAACCTCTATTAGTAACCTTATAGGGCTTTGAGATACTTAAAGTGCCGATTAAGCCTTCGCGTGCCGGTTGACCATTTTTATCAAGAAATCGTACTTTGATAACCGGGTTATTAATGCCGTCCGCTGTCAGAACAGACTCTTCCTTAATGTATTCGACGCGTACTGGGGGTGTCGCATAATAAATATTGCGAGTTACCGATGAGATAACTTTGTTCTTACGCAGGCGCGTGATCTTAAGTGTGTTATCCCCATCTATGATATGCACACCAGACCACATCGATAATGCGTTTGTTTTGCGTTTATTTCTTATTCTGCCGTCATAATAAAGTGGATCAATTGGTTTACCGTTAAGCTCGACCTTTATCTTCTCAACCGGACTATGTTTGATTGCTACGCGGATAACAGGCAGAGCAGGGTGCGCATCAATAACTGGCTCGACAACCTCAAACCCTACAGGTTGCCCATCCAACCACTTAGCATCATATGGAATACTGTAGCCAAGCTTCTCTGTTTTACTGTCAGTGACTTTCTTGATACGGCTATTGCGAGATGCAGTCGAGACTATACTTGGTTTCTTCTTCTCGGATGGCGTTCTCGGCCGTATCGCAACTGCCTTTTCCGGGCGAGCAGGGTGCTGCCTAATAAAGCTTCTTGACCCCTGGAGGTAGAACTGTATGTTCTTCAGGCTAGCCGGGTACACCTCCACAAACGATGAGTAAGGGTTGCCGGCAAAGGCTGTTGTGTTCTCTTTAAGGACAGCTTTCAGAGTAGATGGGTATGAGAGCTTATCAATTTGAAGGACATGCGTGCCCGGTTTAACACCAGATATGTGAAATAAACCGTTTTCATCAGTGACAACAAACTTACCGGTCTCCATATAAACCTTTACACCAGCAATACCTTTATCAGCCTGCGTTCCATCATCATTGATATGGTTGACGCGACCAACAATAATCCCCTCGTCACGCATAAGCTCGTCATAGACGTCTACGACGACAGTCGCATTATTACTCGACTGATTAATGCTTGATGCAACTGCAGTACTGACAGCATCACCGTTATTCGCCGTCGCGATGAGAGCAACATAGCTGATATTGATAGTTTCCAGAGGTGCAAGTGCACCAAGGTCAAATGCGATTACTCGACCATCAGAAGATAATTCAGGGTCGTTTGTCTTTGTACCATTTATCCTTGTCGAACCATTTCTGTATTTAAATCCCTCAGGAAGCGTATCGTTAATCATTAAAAAGGGATTGTCGCCGAGGGTACGCGTGTTCGTCACTGTTAATGTATAACGGATATGGTCACCAAGTGCAGCCCTGGTCTTATTGACATCTTTTGTCAGTACAAGGCTCGTTGGTGATGGGTCTAATGGCACGTCAATACGAACAATGTCGAGTATTACGTCAAACGGCTCACCACGAGATCCTTGAATTAGAGTATATGGCGCACCAGGAAGCTCCTGTAAATCATTATTATCCCTTGATGAAGGAAAGGTATACTTAGAGCCATCCGGTAGAGTGAATTCTAATCTGTACGTACCGGGCGCCACGAGTGGAAATTGATAGAATCCATCCGAGAAATCATAAAACTCTCCACCTGCATCGGTCACCTCTCCACCTGAGATGACGGTTGATGGAAATGCGGAGATACCATCATTACCAAAGACTTGGGCAGGGCTTCCAGTAGAATCATCAATAACGGTCACAGTAACCCCGTTAATAGGCTGACCCGTCGCACTATCAAAGATAATCCCAAATGGGTCAACAAGCAGGTTGCCTATCATCTGAGTACCACGAGCTGATTCATAGCTGATGGTCAATTGTGTATTTTGTGAAGCGTTTATTATGCCGTCATATGGCGTAGCCGGCTCACCTTCTATGCTTATAAAACCAACAAAAACACCAGTATTAGCGCCAGCCTCGATAAAACGAATAACCTCAACATCACCATTTGATGAACTAAAGCGAACTTCTGCAGTATCCACTCTTTGCATATCAAGATTCAGATCTTGATCAAGGATCTCAATAATAATTATCTCGCCGACTCGCAAGGTCTGCGCTTCAGAGACATTAACTGTCGAATAAGTAACTGATAACCCATCGGGGTTATTTTGAGGTACAAATGCATTAAACGAGTTCAGATACCCATCTGATTGAACAAAGACAGATTTACTGCCTTCATGATCATAGCGATATATTGTGGTTTGAGAATCATCACCTGCGATCTGCGGTGGTGAGACGACCGTAAACGTATCCGTATTACTGACTTGGTTAGCTACTGCATCACCGAGTTCGTAGCTGATAGAGGCTGTGTTAGCGATAGTAGACCCAATACTGGACTCTCCCGCTGCACCTACTGGCAGGAGTATCATAAGTCCTAACATTAAGATGGAGGCACCGCTATTAAGCGTGTGCCCCCATTTAAAGGTCCACATATCTTTATTCTTCAGTGTTTATTGAACTGTAACCCTGAATACAACAGTGGCACTTTCACTGGCCGCCAAGTCAATCCCTGTGACAGTCACTGCATTTGTTGTCGTAACATTAAAGTCACCTACATCGCCGTCTGAGATGTTTGTTAAGTCAAGGGCCGCACCACCATTGATATTTGGCGCAGTAACGCGGATACCTTTACCTGAGGCGTAAGTGTCAGCATTGAATGCAATGGTGCCATTAGTGGCGATTTCAGTATTAAGGCTGTCTTGAACAGCGATACCCGTTGCGGTGGCAGCGCCTGCAGCATTAGAGACAGTAATAGTATATTCAATTACCGCACCAGGGATCGCCTTTGGATTGGTTGTGCCATTTGAAGGGTCTGATATAACAACGGAGACCTTATCGAGTGACAGTACTGCAGAGACAATCTTAAAGTCAGACTGGTCTGAATGCTGTGCATCACGCGATGCATCATTTGCTGCATCACTTCCTTGAATATCAGAGAAGACAATATCTTCTGTGCCCGTATCATCTGCGCCCGCCGTTTCAGTTAAAACCGCACCAAGTGTTGTGGCAGCGCCATGCAGACGTGCTTCAGCCAGGAGGTGATACGATGCAATATCATTATTTACAAAACTGGTATCAAAATTACCTACAATATATACAGTTTGTGTACCATCTGCGGCAAGCTCATCAATAAATGTTCCAGTATCTTCACCGGACTGGTAACCGCCTGTCGCACCACTTTCAATAACAACACTAACACTTGTTGCATCAACGTTATCATTACCACCGAATGCGGCTGCAGCAGCTGAAAGCACGGCTGTGGCAGATAGAGCGAAGTCCTGTGTGCCATTACCATTATTCGTGACAGTGAAGGTTAAAACATTACCGTTTGTCCCTGGCGTCACGCCAACTGCAGATACATCTGTTGTGGCAACTGTAAGGTTAATTTTACGGTCAACCAAGAATGTTTCTGCTGCCGAAGTAATATCCGGCTGTGCTGTGCCACCAACGCTATAAGAAATCGTGGCAGAGTTTGATACTGTCGTTCCTGCAGCTGTACCTGCTGACATTGCCGGGATACTGATTAACATCGAAATTGCTGTAATTGCTGCAGCAATACTATTGTTGTTGATAAATCGCATTGTAGTTCCCCTTATTTCAACTTAGCTAAGTAAGTCAGGCTGTCTTTACCGCCGGCTGCCAAACTGACATTTCGTGACCATTTAACGTGCGTGTATTCAGAAGCTCTTGCTTGACGCTTCTGTCCTTGATCATTAGTAATGATCAGTTTTTCAGGCGTGTTAAAACTCTCGCCTTTATCAATGGAATAGGTGACAACCATATTCTTTGATTCTTGCTCAATAAAGATCATGTCAGCAGGGACCTTGTTTGAGATCACAATATCTGCTGCAGGCTCATTACCGTTGTTTTTGAGATTAATGGTGTAGCGAACAATTTCACCTGGAGACACCTTTTCCATTGGTACGTATTTATAGGTATCCACATATCCGTTTGGGCTTTCAGCAGAAGCCTTAATAACCACCTGTTTTTCAGATGTCATCGAGACATCGACAGGCTGTTCGGCAAAAGCAGGGCCACTTACACATAAAAGTGCTACATATACCGCGCGCGTAAACGCTTTTTGTAAAATATTGCTCATAATCTCTCTCCAGAGATGCGTAGAGTTTGTATATTGGACGCATCTTTATTTTCTATTAATTACAATGACCTACCGTTAATATCTTGTCTGTAGCGTTGAATTACAGGCACGCACGGACGGTCCGATAACTTAATAGACGCCGGATAGTCTCCCTCTGGAGGCAAAATTCTTCTTTTTTTTTAAGGTTTCGGTATTATTTGGCGAAATAATTGTGATTTATTCACCTTTTTACGATGTCGTGGTGCATTATTTCGACGGCTGACAAAAAGCAGAATGGAGTTTTTTATGGATGTAGGTACACAGCTACATACTTACTGAGCTAACCAGTATTCACAAGACCTATACTAAGGCTAGTGGATTAGATTACGTAGGCAGCTAAAACATGAACAGATAGATCGTTCTGTATGATAATCGCATTAAAGCGGTTACTTAATTGATACGCCTTGGGCTCTAATCAAAACTTTATCATTTGTATCACTGATAACTTGTGTGTCGTTTACAGGTATATGCTTTCCATCCACAACAAGCCCCTTGACAGATAGAGATAATCCGCCTTTATTTGTATCTGCGCGACTTTTTAATACAGCAGCGCTGCCTAAAACGTCCTGATAATCAATTATCAACTTACTACCGATAATCAACTTGTTCAGATGAGCAGAACCTGAAGAAAGCTCTAGCACGTACTTGGCGGGGCTTGCCGGCGTATAAACTGGACAGACGTCCTTATCACGAGGGCAGGGAGGAACGTTATGCAGGACATCTGTAACTAAACCATTTCTATCCAACCAAATAAGATCAAGAGGAATGCGCATGTTCTTCATCCATATAGAATGTGTATCTATGGTGTCAAACTTGAACAGCATGCCTTTATCAATATTTAGTTCAGTCTCGTACATAAGCCCTTTACTTATCGCCGCTGGACTAGTGCCCACAACTGCTTTTATCAGAAGTCCAGATGGAAGCTTAATAAGAGTGCTTGTGTAGGCGTATATATTATTATCATGTTTTGAGGGACTATAAAGGTGGCTGCCATATCCACTAATAATGATTAGCACAGCCAATATCTGTACTGAATATTCTTTTAAAAGCTGTAATGTTCGTATATACATATACTGCTTCATCATTTTAATTCGCGTAACATAGCAATAGCTCTAAACTCCCAATTCGTTATATTGTCCACAATAACACCTGGAATCGCTATAACATTACAAAGAGACGTATCCCCGCTTAAACTTCCTGCTTACTAGTATAGCGTGCAAGGCTTCTAGTGACGTATTAATTACATAATAGGCATGTATCTGTGTATTTATTGCCTTTGAAGTAGACTAAAGGGCGTCTATATACTGAGAGCACAAAGATTGCGTCAGGTTTATGTTTTATTCGTGCAAACAACCTTTTATCGGTAATAACAACAGTAAATGCTCCAATGGCTAAAATACAGGTAGGTCAACTCTCTAAACTGGGTATATCACATACGCGTCAGATGCCCTTTATTCTTCCTGATGACTATCAGCTTATATCACCGTGCCTAACACGAATTAACGATGTTCCTGTAAACGAAGTAACCCATATCATCGCAATAATGGATGGCGTTATGGAGTGGAATACAAAAAAAACAAAAGCAATATACAGAGCTGAAATATTGGCAGATGAGCCATTAAAAGTGGTGTTTGATAAAGCAAAACATCAGTTTGATATGCGCGCAATCAAAAAGATTGTTGGGCGATGCCTTATAAGAGGTGAGTTAAAGCAATTTACGCGGGGTTACGAGTTCGAGGTTCATTCCATCCAAGACGGTATAAGATGGGGTAAGGACATGGTTGTTCCAGTGTACTCACCAGGGTCAAGCGAGTTGAGTAGCCATTACCTTGCAATGCGAATGAGCAATGATTTGCTACAGCAAATACCCAAAGCAACAAACCATATCAAGCGTCTATTGGAGATAAATTCCAAAGATGATGAGCAACAAGCGATATCAACCATAAATGCAGATGAGGCATGGACTATAAACAAAATAGTGAAGCATGCACATTACCCAATTGATATAGAAACAGGCAATGAAGCGAAAACCTTACTTAAGCGCCTTTCGGTATATAGTGCGGTGATAGAAGGTCGCAAAAGCTGCCCCAAACCCACCTCAGACTCTGTATTTGATGCCAATACAGACATCGACAGCCTCTCCACAAATATACCTTTTGAGATTACATCTGAGCAGAGAAAGGCTGTTGAGACCGCAATCCATGAGATACGCAGTGAGCGACCCATGAGGCATATCCTCAGTGGCGATGTTGGCACAGGTAAAACGGTTGTCTATTCATTGATCGCCGCATCTGTTGCAGTCAACGGTGGGCGCATAATGATACTTACACCTAATTTTATTCTGTGCCGGCAAGTTGAGGCTGAGATTAGAGCGTGGTTCCCTTCATTCAAGGTGAAGCTTATTGCGGGTGATTCGAAGGTAGATAAGGATGATCATTTAAACCATGATATTTTGATTGGCACTACTGCGCTTATCAGTCGAATTGGTGAGGTATCACCAGATCTGTGCATTATTGACGAGCAGCAGAAGTTCGCAACCTCCCAGCGTGAGTTTCATGGCGCTCACAACGTCCTGGAGGCTACTGCAACATGCATCCCACGGACACAAGCATTAGCAGAGTTTGGCATATACACCGTCTCTCGCTTGCGAGAATGCCATGTTCACAAAGATCTAAAGACTCGGATATACAAAAAATCTCAACGAAAACGTTTGCTCGAGATTATGCACAGCGTTAATGAACGCGATGGCAAAATACTCGTGATTTACCCGAAAGCCGTAGAGAATGAAGAAAGCACTTCCTCCGGCCTGATGTCGGTCGAAAAAGCCAGTCTCATGTGGGAGAAGTACTTCCCGGGTAAAGTGGCGTGGTTGCACGGGCGGGTGGGTAACGAACAAAAGGATAGTGTCATAAGCCAGATGCGCACGGGTGAGAAAGGTATATTGGTGGCCACAAGTGTTGTTGAGGTAGGGGTGGACATCCCTAATATCCGACTTATCATCATTGTTGATGCAGATAGGTTTGGGGCGAAAGAGCTTCATCAGATGCGTGGGCGTTTGGCAAGAAACGGTGGTATTGGGTACTGTATCCTGCTGGTGAATGACAAAGTTCATAATAAACCTAAAACACTCAAGCGATTGCAAATACTCGAAACAACCTGTGATGGCTTTGAGGTTGCTGCTCTTAATTTGAAGATGCAAGGGTTTGGAGATTTAAAGCATAGAAGTGATACGCAAAGAGGCTCAATCGAGGGTTTTATACCTGGTCTACATATTCAGTATGAGCATGTGGCTGAGCTTAATCTTTAGCAATACCTCAGTAAATGTACGCTGAGCGTTAATATTTAACGCTCAACATATAGATGACAGGTGATGGAAATCATTTATGTAAATTTTATATAAATAAATTTAAAAAAAGTGATTATTGTGGTTGCGGAATTATTTTAAAGTGCTAATATCTTCGCAACTTAAACATGGAACACAAAATGAAACACGGTCAAATACAATTTGTAAACAGAGAGAGGAACGCAGTAGCAACTTTGCGCACACCTTCGTCTGTAGCAAATCCAAGCCGTGTTTCAAAACTCTGGTATGGATCTGAGTTACTGACATAACAAACACCTGTAATGGGTGTAATGTATACGCCCAAACGGAAAAGAACCCGGGAAGGCGAAAGCGACCCGGGTTTTTTAATGCCTGAAAATTGGAATAATTGAATGAATACACTGTTTAGACAAACACAATCAAGGACGTGGCAAACCGCCATGCATGCACCCTTGCGCTCATTAGCGCGTGTGCGCCTGTGTCTGAGCGACGATCTCAATATTGAGAATGGGACGAATATTATAAGTGAATCACTCACATATTCGCCAAAAAGCCAGACCTGATACTCACTGACAACCCTCAGTAAGTATCACTAGGAACGATACTTGCCGAGGAAAGCTTTATTGAACCTCGCTAGGTATCCACCAGCGAGGTTTTTTTATGCTCGCTGCAAGGAAGAGACCGGAACTGACGGGCCGGCCGCGATCTTTAACAATTTGGAACACAGTAGCTGGCGAGAATAAGCTCGTCAGAACGGGTTCACTTGGCCTCGATACTTCTGCAGGTCAAGGGCCCATCTAATTTAAGCGTAGTTGCCTGCAAATGTAGGCGGCGACTACGCACGTAATTGCAACCGCAGTCAGAGCGTAAGGCTCACGATCTTGTATCTGGTGAATGTTCGACGGAACAACTGAGATCGGAACAGAAGTAGCTCAATGGTAGAGCAGGTCCAATGGGATCGGTTGCGGGTTCGAGTCCCGTCTTCTGTGAGCAATTATTTTAGAATTTGTTGCGAAAGCAGCAAGTAGCAGCCTGGTGCTGATATGTCATGGTGACATGGCGAAAGGGAAGTACTCTGCAGCTTCCCACCCTAATATTAGGGCCAATCCAGGCAAGCAGCATCCGCTTCGCTGTCATTGTAGTGGTGGCAGTAGCGATGATACTAAGGTTGGTTTGACGGAAGCGGGCTCGAAAGAGTGCATCCGGACGCGTATCGCCAATACGCACCAACAGGCAACTTGGTTAATCGTGACGGACAATCTGTAGTGACATAGTCCGAGTTTTACAGACAAGGGCATGTTACAGGTCCATGGGGAATGGCTCGTAAACAGCGAGACGTAATCCAGAAGATCGGTCGAGTAACCGGTAGGTGAAAGACAGGTGGTGTGTGGCATTTTGTGTTCGCAAGGATACGAAACCACCGGGACGCGCACATCACAGCAGATTTGCAAATGTAATAGCTCAGTTGGTAGAGCAGTCGCCTTGAAAGCGATAGGTCACAGGTTCAATTCCTGTTTACTTATTCAAATGCAAAGACGCGTCTCAACGGTAGGTTAAAGTGGCCTAAACCATCCTCGCAAGAGAAGATGGGAAGTTCGACGCCGCAAGCCGAGAACTTTTGATGTGGGTGTGCACTGTGGTTGTTTAGCGGCAAACACAGGTAAACAAAGCATCGAGTAGCCTGCCGGAATACGTGAAGCGCTACACGTTAACAAAGCGGTCATGTCAGGTACATGTTTGCACAACTGTGGAACATGTGGACACGTTGGCAACGATGCTGCGCAACAGCCTCGGTAATCCAGCTAAAGTCTGATAGAGAAGCCTTAGTCTCAGGCGGACCTTACTTTTAGTACCGGTCGTCAAGTGGTATGGCCGCGGTCTCCAAAACCGCATTCCGGGGTTCGATTCCCTGCCGGTACGCCAAACATGGCGCTTGAAACAGCGACAAATAAACATGGTTCCCTTTCCCTTCGGCGGTCTGTAAAACCGACGTCTAAAAATAGAAGGGTTGGTCAGACGAGAGGTTCAAATCCTTGGGGAACCACCAAATACCCCCTTGTGGCGTAACGGGTAGCCGCTGGAGACTTAAAATCTTCTGCCTTTGGGCGTGCCGGTTCGACCCCGGCCGAGGGGACCATATTTATTTTAGTTTCGTAACAACAGTCTCAGCCTGACCGTCACTATGATCAGAGCAAAGGTCGTTAATATTGCCGCTGTTGTTGCTCTATTTTGGAAGCGTGGCAGAGTCTGGCTTATCGCGGCTGCTTTGAAGACAGTTGAGCAGAGATGCTCCGTAGGTTCGAATCCTACCGCTTCCGCCAAACTGAGCGAGATTGACCGAGTGGCCAGGTACCAGCCTTCCAAGCTGAGGACAAGGGTTCGATCCCCTTATCTCGCTCCATATTAATATGCCGTGTTAGCTCAGCTGGCAGAGCGCCTCCCTTGTAAGGAGGATGTCGCGGGTTCGATGCCTGCACACGGCTCCAAATAATGCACCGTTCGTCTAGTGGTTAGGACACCGGGTTTTCATCCCGGTAACAGGAGTTCGACTCTCCTACGGTGTACCACTTTTTTAAATTTAACTGGCCGCCTGGTGAAACTGGTAGACGCGCGTGATTTAGGTTCACGTTCTTCGGAGTCCCGGTTCGAGTCCGGGGGTGGCCACCAACTATACCGATGTGGTGAAACAGGTAAACACGCTGCCTTGAGAGGGTAGTGCCTATGGCTTGCCGGTTCGACTCCGGCCATCGGTACCAGATATGCCTCTGTAGCTCAGCTGGACTAGAGCATCGGACTTCTATTCCGAGTGTCGGGCGTTCGAATCGCTCCAGGGGCGCCAAACATTAATCAACAAAGGATTTGTGCGGGATGGAGCAGCTGGCAGCTCGGATGCCTCATAAGCATCAGGTCGACGGTTCGAGTCCGTCTCCCGCAACCATTTTTAGATCGCTAGCTCATCAGGTCAGAGCACCTGACTTTTAATCAGGGTGTGCCGAGTTCGAGTCTCGGGCGATCTACCAATACTAAAAGCCTGGAACATATTGTTATAAGCATACGTTTTTACTGCCAATTTATGGTTCTACTCTTCGCGTTTCTGCCACTTTATGGTTCCATTTGTATTTATAGCAGGTAGCAAATGGTGGCTATTTTCGGTGTTTCTCTACCACATCATGCTTCCACTTCACTGCCATTTTATGGTCCGACTCACAATTGTACTACTTGCTAAGAGATACATTTAATAAGCCACGGGGTAACTCGTCATCTGTCATTGGGTAATCATCTCCGCCGCCCTAAGTAGGTGAAGGGGCCGAAGCCCCTATGAAAAATTAATCGGCAAACGACAACACGCCGCCGAACGTCTGGTAGTACTCCCTGGTCTTTTCCAGGTCGTAATTGTTTAATACCAATCGTTGAAAGGCTATGTTGCAGTTGAAGGTATCATCCGAAGTTAGCCCGGAAACAATCTTCTTGGCTTCATCAACCGTATATTGATTGCCTTTTTGGTCAGTGATAGAAAAGTCCTTACTGCTGTTTAAGCAAAGTTCGTAATCCATAATAGTTCTCCTGTTTGTTAAAGAGCATTTCAACTTACACCCATATTTTACCAAACCGGTTTATGTGAACTTTTAAATTGAAGATTTCATCAATGACTTAGCGCACGCTAATGCATAACGTATAGCGCCAAATATTTAAAAGTGAAAACTTGACACCGAGAAACATAGGCTCAAATCCAGCCTGTTAAATATTAATCAGTAACTTATGAAGGGCAAGCGCTTAACGTATAGCGCGAAAATAATTTCAATTATTTATTTGTTAACTACAACGTTAAAAAGGAGAAGTGGTGTGAAATCGAAAATAAAATTGTCTAAACGGCGAAATCTAGCGGCCATGTCTGATCTGATGCGAAAGGGCGGCGCGCATAACCAGTCAAAGAAATATGACCGGTCAGCGACGAAGCGCAGCCTCAGAAAAGAATGGCCTGTTTTGAATGTATTTATAAGTACATTGAAAACAGTTCTTTCAACTTTAAATTCCCAAGTAACTCAGCTGGCAGAGTGGGCGACTGTTAATCGTCTTGTCGATGGTTCGAACCCATCCTTGGGAGCCAATTAACCGGGTGTAGCGCAGTCTGGTAGCGCGCCTGCTTTGGGAGCAGGATGTCGGGAGTTCAATTCTCTCCACCCGGACCAAACACGGGCCATTAGCTCAGTTGGAAGAGCAGTGAACTCATAATTCATTGGTCCCTGGTTCGATGCCAGGATGGCCCACCAACTTCACAACATCACTTTACTATCGGGTCTTTAACTCAGCTGGTTAGAGTGCCACGCCTTACAAGGCGGATGACCTAAGTTCGAATCTTAGAAGACCCACCATTTATATTAATTCACATACCTTATAAGGAGGTCGTAATGCCAGTACAAATGCTACTAAATAAAGGCGCTGTTCCTGTAAAGGTATGGACGTCAGATATACAGTCAGCCGCGATCGATCAGCTGACGCAGTTATCAATGCTTCCAATTATCCATAACCATGTAGCAGTAATGCCTGATGTGCATGCAGGCATTGGCTCCACTATTGGTTCTGTTATTCCAACGCATAAAGCAATTATTCCTGCTGCAGTCGGCGTTGATATTGGCTGCGGTATGCTGGCAGTCCAGCTGTCACTTACTGCTAATGATCTGCCAGACAACCTATCACAGGCGCGTTCAGACATTGAGCAGGCGGTACCAGTAGGCTTTAACAAGCATGATTCTGCTGATATTCGCTCAATCAGTGCAAATCGTCTGGATAAGGGGTATCAAGTTTTAATGGCTAAGTATCCGGCCCTGGTTAAGATGCAGAAAGCTCAGAAGGACGCTGATGCCTGGGCCCGCCAAATAGGTACTCTCGGTGGCGGCAATCATTTTATCGAATTGTGTCTGGACGAATCCGATAATGTTTGGGTGATGCTGCATAGTGGATCTCGCGGTATTGGAAACCAGATCGGGCGTTACTTCATTGAGATAGCCAAGAAAGACATGGAAAAGGTGGATGTCCATCTACCACTGTCAGATCTTGCATATTTTCAGGAAGGCTCAGAGCATTTCGATGGATATGTTGAAGCGGTTGATTGGGCACAGTCTTATGCGGCTGAAAACCGTTCTGAAATGCTTGATCTGGTACTAGGTGCTTTAGCGAAGACGCTACCAGATTTCTCTGTCGTCGATCATGCAATCAATTGTCACCATAACTACGTTTCGAAGGAAGCACACTTTGGCAAGGATGTTTTCGTCACACGTAAAGGCGCGATCAGAGCAGGAAAAGGCGAAATGGGCATCATTCCAGGCTCAATGGGGGCCCGCTCGTTCATTGTTCGTGGTTTGGGTAATGAAGAATCATTCTGTTCATGCTCGCACGGTGCAGGACGCAAGATGTCTCGTAGTCAAGCAAAGAAGGTGTTTTCTCGAGATGATCTGATTGCCCAGACAGATGGCGTTGAATGCCGCAAGGACGAAGGCGTCATCGATGAAGCGCCTGGTGCGTACAAATCCATTGATGAGGTGATGGCGAACCAGTGCGATCTGGTTGAGGCTGTTCATACACTAAAGCAGGTTTTGTGCGTGAAGGGGTAAGAGTATAACTGGCGTCTGCTGTTTAGGCGTCAGTTATCTTATCAAGCAATAACCTCAAATCTTTTTCTAGCCATATAGCTCAGCTGGTAGAGCGCACCCCTGATAAGGGTGAGGTCACTGGTTCAAACCCAGTTATGGCTACCAAATGAAGGTGCAGCCCGTCGATGCTGCCGGTACACCGCCACCGACTATAAGGTGCGGTAGCCTGATGACCGACTCATTAGGCCGCCTGAACATATCAGGTGTCTATAGGGGTATAGCCAAGCGGCCAAAGGCATCGGGTTTTGATCCCGACATTCCCAGGTTCGAATCCTGGTACCCCTTCCAATAGTGAAATGGCCGAGTGGTTGAAGGCGCTTCCCTGCTAAGGAAGTAAATGCGTAAGCGTTTCGAGGTTCGAATCCCTCTTTCACTGCCAAATACTAATCAAGTACTAATTTGTTACCAATTAGTAATTGCAGGTCCTGTAGCTCAATCGGGAGAGCGCCGCTCTGTCACAGCGGAGGTAGTGAGTTCGAAACTCAACAGGACCGCAAATCATGGGACCATAGCTCAGCTGGGAGAGCGCCTGCTTTGCAAGCAGGATGTCGTCGGTTCGAACCCGTCTGGCTCCACCAATTATTTAAAGAAAGAAGTGTCGCTGTGCTTGTAATCATTCATTGCACTAATACGCCCTGTTAGCTCAGTTGGATCAGAGCGCAGGCTGAATAATTATTTGCCGAATATAAAGGTTCGAGTCGTGCACAGGGCACCAATTTGTTGACGTGGCTGAGAGGCTTAGGCGCCGGATTGCAAACTCGGTTTACGTCGGTTCGATTCCGGCCGTCAACTCCACATCATAACCACTAACAATATTAAGGAGGTCGCCATGAAAGTTCGTTTAACACCGAAAACACGCAGAGCACAGCAGAAGCTCTCTGTCTATGGAAGTATTGGAGAGGTGATCTGTGAGTCCAGTACAGTTGAATTCTCTGCCATGGCAGGACCCTGGCTGCTGGTCAAAGCCGCCGATCCGGAAAGCCGCTGGGTACATAAAACACAAGATCCACACTTCCATGTCCAGCACCTTCATTAATAATTAAATCAATGGTGACTGTAGCTCAGTTGGCAGAGTTCTGGATTGTGATTCCAGTGGTCACGGGTTCGAATCCCGTCAGTCACCCCAATATAGCCCCTTAGCTCAGTGAATAGAGCGCCTGGCTTCGGACCAGGGTGTCGCGGGTTTGAATCCTGCAGGGGCTGCCAAGAAAACTGTGTTCCTTGTTGTTAAAGATTAACTGCCAACGATATGGGTTTACAGTATGAGAACATTAATTCTACAAGCAAACACTCATGGTCAAGCCGTGAAATGGATCGATTACGAGCGTGCAATTTCCTTGCATGCGACTGATCGCGTTGCGTACACACATGGTAATTCGCACTTTACCTTTAAAGGTGGCGTTAATGCCCGTACGGGTCTGGTCTCTACGGTAGAAATGGGTAATATCCTTATTGTCAGAGGAGGTCGCTTTGATCATCGCTGCGTTAATGGTATTGCACCGCGCATGACTCGCCGCACCCTTGCCGCGCGTGATATGTATACCTGCGGATGATGCGGAAGATCTCTACAGTATCATGAGGTGACAGTTGATCATATCCACCCAACTTCCAAAGGTGGTACATCAGACTGGACGAACGTTATCTGCTCATGCCGACGATGCAATAACCGCAAGGACGATAAGATCATTGGCACAGGGCCGGGGCAATGGTCTACACCGCTACAGTTTGTTCCATATACACCCAATCTTGCGGAATGGCTGTATCTTGTCAATTCAAGCCGTAGCACAGTGTGTCAGGCTAAGTTTTTAAGCGCTGGCTTTACACAGTTGACGCTCGATCGTATTGCGCGTGCTGCTTGAGTGCATGAAATAGTAAGGATGACCACAATAGCCATGGATGGTGATTGTGTACTAATACCTACTAATACAGCCAGACAAGCTCTAAACCACTTTATATTCATAATTAGCACAGATACGCGGTTTATTGGTAATAACGATTGCCACAAGCGTATACGGGCTGTGTTGGCCGTATTTAACCGTATTATCCGCACAATCATACCTTGACAAAGGCGTGTTAGCCTCTAAAATCAATAGTATTGAGGTTTATAGAGCCATCATGTGTATGAGTATTGAGGTTTATAGAGCCAGCATGTGCATGCTTTACATAAGCATGAGGTAAATACCCGAACTTTTATTGAGCTAGCCATAAATGGAATATGGCTAAATATTGGTTTTGATAATAGATATTATCATAAGTAATAATAATACCCATAAAGACAGCTTTGCAAGCATAGAATTATTCAATACCAATTAATTTCAAAAAAAAGGGGCTCAAAGGAGAGTTGAGCGCGTCTTTTATATATATAGCTTTGAATACTTTACTTGGAGAGCGCTGTGACCAATACCTTTAAGACAATATTTAGCGCGTTACTGCTGGCGCCAATCATGACGACAGCTAATGATTCTGTTATTGGCGTGCCGAGCGTAACCGCAGGCGATATTAATGCAGCTTCAACGTATGGCTATTCTCATAAAGAAGGTCAGTCTGTAACTCTCACTGAGCGTATAACGGTATTTAGCGGGGTTGAACAAGCCTTCCCTTGTGAGGTTACTGCTGAATTTACTGTTACTGGATATGTTACCGGGGGGCATCCTTATATAAAGGTTGTACAAAATACTAACTTTCATTTGGAAGACAATGTTGAGTGCCTACCTCCTCACAGCATCATGCGAAGCACTGTCCCTGGTACGCAACTCCATAATGATATAGGCGAACATGCTCAGCTGAGAATAATTAGCTGGGATACAGGAGCGTTTCAAATGTTTGGAAATGAAATATATGTGACGATGACACCTTCCGAGATCGTCTTTAGATCTGGGGAGTCGCAACATAGATCTGGTCTTGATAACTTTGCAAGAGCTCAGTGGTAACCGCTTATGACTCTTATGAAGATAATTCTCTTTAAGCACACAATATTTAGCGTTGCGTTGATTGCATTGTTAATAGCTTGTACAAAAGCTGTCTCAGCAAGTGATGCAGTGATTGCTGTACCTAATGTATCTGTAGGCTCATTTGGCGGGCCAGGCACTTATGACTTTTCACATCACGCAGGGAAAAGTTTGAGCTGCAGTAACAATGCAACTGTTTCTGGAGGATTATTAGGAGGGACGAATTCTGTTTACTTTACAGCTCAATTGAACGTGGATGCTACTTCGGCTCCGTTTCTCAGAGTTGAAGTTTATACTAATAGCACAATGACAACATTGTTGTCTGATAGTGATTGGGTGCAGACAACAAGCTTAAAGAAGAGTTATGGCGTTATGTCTGGGGGGATCTGGATTCACCCTGAATACGGGGCAAATGCCTCACCCTATGGACTAACTGCGTATGTGGATGGTGATAAATGTACGGCAAACTTCTAAACAGTTTAAGGTTTACGATATCTGCGTTAGCAACGAGTTTAATGTTGGTAACAAGCACCGCCTATTCGTCTGATTCTGTCTTACAAACACCGACCGTGTCTGTACCGTCTGGCGGTCTAATAAGTGGTGATATTGGATGGCATACTTTAGTAGGTAAAACGGCATCTTGCAGCATTAGTTACTGCAATCTCGTACCTCAATGCCTTACTGAAAAGATTGAGGGTTATGTAGATGCTCAAGCAGTCCCTTACATTAGAAGAACGCTTACTGGTGACCTTAACGCTGATACCGGCTATTTGCCTTACTTCGGATCGTCGAATACATTCTTTACTCGAGGCACAACTGTCAGTTTTTCATTCTCCGGTGTCCGAGTAGATTTCACGGACAACTTTTGGTATGCATCTGGCGGTAAATCCTGCGGTGATAGCTGGAAGTAATAGAAGTGCAGTTCTTAAATAGTGGTAAGGCTTGAGTATTCTAGATACTTTCCTGGTTCCTAAAATACCGCTTTTCATACTCCGCAGGTGACATGCGACCATTGCTGGTATGTTGACGCTTTGGATTGTAGAACATTTCAATGTAATGAAATATCAACTGCCTACTTAAAGCTGCTCTCGACTCTAATATATTCTGGCACAAGACCCAACAACCACCGATAAGTATCCTCGCAGAAGGGCACACTGACTGTCCGGTCCTTATACCTGATAACACCTTCAATATCATTAGTGCGGTATTGCTCGCGGGCAACACCTGTATAAAGGATAACCTGGTACCGCTCCCTCTTTTTTACATGATTTCGATATCGTCTGGATTTAAACTCCCCAATAATGTATTTCTTGGCGCTCTTACATTTGAATAACGCATCCGGGGAGCCGATCACAAGTTTGTTTCTCAGGGTGACCTGATTTGTTGATCCGCCAACGTCTGAGCCAATTAGCTGATAGCGTTTAATATTAACACCGAACAGGTTGTGCACTGGATAACGCCAGGCGCGCACCTTCTTTACCATTGCATAAATAAAGAAAAGCGCGAATATCGATATGCCAAGAATCAGCGCATTAACAGCCACAAAGCGACTCCTATTATAATAAGCACCAAGACACCGCTCAAACCAAGCTTTTGACGTCCGGCCCGGTGATGACCCTTATTACCGTACCTAACCGCTACCTTGTTAACTACGCCGCCACGATGCTTGATAAACAGCTTTGGGTCTTCGGCGTAATACGCCAACTTTGAAATAGGGATGCGCTTACGATAACTCATTGCGATCTAACCCCATTACTGATCACGGTTGAATAATTAGACAATTTTTTTCTTCTTCGCTGAACGGTGCCTTTCCTTCAGCTCAACATCAATATAACCGTCTGTTGTGGCGCTTGAGCCATGTCCGGCATCATCTCGAACATGTTCACGTGGACGCGTCTTCACATCTTCTGATATAGCCGTATGGCGCAGCCAGTGAACTGTCGCATCCATCAGCAAATCAGCCTCTACAGTCAGGCCTGAATCACGTAACTTCTTCTCAGCTAGGTCAAAGCAATTCTGCACAATGTCTCTGACATTTGAAGGATCTGAAATTCCACCTTTGCCACGAAGTTTGGGGATTAATGGCGAATCATCCGTCTGAGAGGGGAGGGCGGTTAAGCCTAGATGCTTACGCCAGCGCTTGAGCGCTTTTAGCATGTCATCACTAACAGGGATGTCGCGCGCTTTGTTTCCTTTACCAACAGTATTAAACCACCACAAACCATCATGATCGCGGCTAAAGTGATTCATCGAAGGTGCCCATCGATCACTGACACAGACTTCAGATATACGCAGATACATCAGGTATATGACTGAAAGGATGAACAGGGTGCGTTCATGCTTGTCAGGATCATCCTCAGCAAGCTCGTACGCCACATCCATCACAGTTCCCCACTGTTTATTGGATAACCGTAAAATCTTTGCCGGCCCCTGGCGCTTGCTGTAGTACTTGCTTTTCTGTCGAAGAAGGGCGATCGGGTTTGAAAGCAGGTATTCTTCTTGCAGCATAAAATTAAAGAAACTACTTAGTATGGCCAGCATCTCTTTAATCGAGCCTTCGGAGATCGCATATTTTTCTTTTTTGAGTTTCTTTCCGCGTTTGCGAGCAGACTTTGATACTGTGACAACATACGGGCGCCATTTAGGATTAGGTACTCTGACGCCTTCTGTATTGATGAATCGAGGAGGTTTACTCAATCCTATCCACGCCTTAGGTGGACTGATGCTGAAACTGATGAATTCCTCGATGTTGACGCGCTTAACCTGGGGCAGGGTGGTGCCGGCAATATACCAGCAATACTGAAGCAGTCTTTCTACTTCACGCCGGTAGGAATTGAATGTACCTTTGCTCCCAATATAGCATCGCAGGAACCCCAGTGCTTGTTGGTAGTCCTTTGTTTGGTCATCAGAGAGACCTTCAGGGTCGGGATTAATTTCTATCCCTTCCATGGTATCAAACAAGGCTTGTGGTGATTTGCTTCTCATTCTTCTAGAAAAGAACAGCCATATAAAGATAAAACGGATTCAAATCTCTTTAACTTCGCTTGTGTCATTCCTTTTCTTAGCTTGAATTCATCTATAGATAGTGAAAGCAGTTCTCGCAGGGATAAAATCGGTTTTTCTTTCTTCGACTTAGGCTTTGTTAGGAAATTCAAGTCATCACTATTCAATGCTATACCGCAATGCCTTATATGTTTATCCATGTCTGGCATTTGCTTATACATTTGAAAGCGTATTTCGCAGTCGACCATATATGCTGCGATTTTATCTTTTAGTTTTTTTTGCATTGCAATATATGGTCTCTCATGTTTATGAAAAAAAGAGAAATCCGCAACAATATTAATGCTACGGTATTCTAGATCTAGAATTTCATACATTTTCAAATCAAGCTGCCAAATGCTAGTTGTAAGATCAATTTCATTAGCATTCTTGCTAATTTTGTAGAGCATATCTAGATAGTATAAGTAATCATCCTTGTTATCCCTTGCAGGTTTAATATCAGTACATAGGGGAAGTTCTTTATAATTTGTAACAGGGTTTGAAACATGCATCGCATAACCATATGCCTTTGACAGCGCCGAGAAGAACCTTCCTTGTATAGCGCCTACAGTTAAGTCGCATTC
>Ga0316207_10001242_pt1 | contig 32563 bp, 25 predicted proteins | sample 6weekpyrite_MG_FD_204943 | JGI IMG/M metagenome (GOLD analysis project Ga0316207, IMG submission 204943) | Microbial mat bacterial communities from mineral coupon in-situ incubated in ocean water Damariscotta River, Maine, United States -... | ecosystem: Environmental > Aquatic > Marine >...
TTTATGTTTGTATGCCTTCGGCGAACAGCACACTGTTAATGCTTTAGCTTTTATTTGCGTAATTTGGCGTTCATTTGCGGACGATATGCTTTTTGCATTTAAATAATTTTCGTGGGGATAGCTCAGGGACTGTCCCTGATGGAGATGTGCCTTAGCAGGACAATTTAGCATCGGGTTGATTAATTGGACACACACATATTAATTTCAATCCAGAGTCTAATGAATTTTCAAAACTACATCTCCAGTCTGCATCACTGCCTTAAAAATAAACGCCACAATGTTAGGTTTATGCTGGCCCTGAGGTGTGATAGCCTGTACTCACTATGACTATTAATACCTCAAACCGACAATTTTATCTGAATCATTTATTACGAATGATACTGTCGGTGGCCCTGGTATTTGCTACATTCCATGTAGTTTTCCATGAATTAGACATCTCCAACAATCACAGCGACACTGAGGAATGCCAGTTTTGTCGTATTAACAATGTGCCGTTTACCCTGCAATCAGTACCCGATCTGGTTGTACCGTTGTTTTTGTTGAGTTCAGTTCTAATTATCCCTGCATTTCAGCAACCCACGCTAAACAACAAACATATCCTGGGCGCACGCGCACCTCCCTTATTCTGAATTCTTTTTAAATTTTTATGATAAACAGGCACCGCATATGTAGCTAGTTATAGCTTGGTGTCTAATGAATTTAATCATCGATTCAACAGGTTTGATATGACTTTTACACGTTATTTATTAACAGTTATGACCAGTGGGATAATTGTTTTCAACTCGACTGCATTACAGGCTGTCGAGAGCAACAAAACAACCCAACTACAATTACTAGAACTAAAACAACAAATTAATGCTTTAGAAAAACAACTAACTGAAACAGTTCTACCATCCTCTTTGGCAAAGAACACTGAAAAAGCAAATAATCCTTTACAAATAGGTCTTTCTGGCCTTTTTGCTATGGGTAGATCCAGTGTTGATAACACCGAATTAAGTAATTTGCAGGCAGGAGGACACGATCCAGACAAGAATGGTTTTACCGTTCAAAATGTAGAGCTGGCTATCGGGGGCACAGTAGACCCCTATCTTGACGCACAGACCAATATCATATTTTTAATAGATGACGCAGGTGAAACGGTGGTAGAGCTGGAAGAAGCATTTTTCACCAGCCGCAATTTACCCTGGGGCTTACAACTTAAGGGCGGCCAGTATTTTACTGAGTTCGGACGACAGAATAAGCAACACCCACACACCTGGGCCTTCGTCGACCAGCCCGTGGTGCTTTCTCGTTTCTTTGGCGGTGATGGTTTACGCAGCCAGGGAATACGTGCATCCTGGTTGATACCAGCTGACTGGTATTCAGAGTTTTATCTAGGCATGCAAAATGCCAAGGGTGAAACCGTTAGCAGCTTTTTGAATGTCCCCGGTGATGACTTTGGTGGTTATACCTTAATTGACAGAAACGCCCGTGGCTTTGATGACCTGTTGTATTCCGCACGCTGGTTAAATGGAATTGATCTCTCAGATACACTCAGCATCAACCTGGGGTTATCAGGTTTATGGGGCCCTAATGCCAGTGGCACTACCACGGATACCCGAATAATGGGTACCGATATATACCTCAAATGGCAAGCGGAAACGAGTCAACGTGGTTATCCATTTCTGGCCTGGCACACCGAAGTTTTACAACGGCGTTATGAAGCGGCAGACCCGGGTGACCCTGTGCAGGACATTCTTCGTGATGAGGGATTATTTAGCCAACTTCAATGGGGATTCAAACCCGGATGGATTGCTGGCCTACGCTGGGATTATGCAAGGGCCGATGGTGATACCAGTGCAGACCCAATGCGTGATACTCGCAAACGCTTGTCCACCAATCTAACCTGGCATCCCACAGAATTTAGTAAGTTGCGTTTGCAGTTTAATCGTGACGAAACTGAACACCTGGCTGAAAAGACCGCTAACTCAATCTGGTTACAAATGGAATTTAGTCTCGGCAGCCACATGGCGCATACATTTTAGGGAGATACCATGAAATTAATACTCAAACAATTTATATACTTATTACTCCTCAGTGCCGTGATCAACACTGTTCATGCAACACTTCGAGTTGAAACAACAACTCAGGATCTTGCGGCTATTGCCAGTGTTATAGGTGGCAGTCATATCGAGGTTCACAGCTTAACAATTGGCACCCGTGATCCTCATTTTGCGGTCGCCAAACCGAGTATGATTCGACGTGTATATCGTGCCGATTTACTGTTAGTTATTGGTGCCGATATGGAAATAGGCTGGTTACCTCCGTTGTTACAATCAGCAAGAAACAGCCGTGTTCAGCCAGGCAGTCCGGGATATCTGGATCTATCAGAGACGGTAAAACTGTTAGGAAAACAACAGGGCCCGGTCACTCGTGATATGGGTGATGTACATGCCAGGGGTAACCCCCATTACTGGTTAGACCCGCGTAATGGAGTACACATGGCAAAAATGATTAGCGAACAACTGAGCCAACTCGATCCGGAACATGCAACTGATTATTATGCAAACTTCAAGGCTTTCGAAAAAAACGTTAATACAAAATTCCAGCAATGGCGATCAGAACTAAAACATCTCAATGGAAAAACCGTTATTGCATATCACACGTCCTTTGTATATTTAGCTGAAGCTTTTGGTTTTAGTATTGTCGATGAAGTTGAACCCAAACCTGGAATTTCTCCCAGTGCTGCTTCTCTAAACGCATTAATAACCCGCATCAAAAAAGAACAAATCGGTTTACTGATAATGGCACCTTATTACGAGCGTCGTTCTGCACGCTACCTGAATGAAGAAACAGATATTCAGATTGCCGTGTTACCACAATCAGTAGGTGCCGAACCAGATATTCAGACCTACCCTGATTTGTTTGATGCCATCGTCAAGGCATTAAAAACTACGGGAGAAAACTAAGCATGGATGCCTGGTTAATTTTATTTCCGGCATTCGTTATGAGTGCATTGATGATTATCACCCACACCTACCTTGGGCTACATGTGCTGGCTCGCGGAATTATTTTTGTCGACCTGGCACTGGCACAGATCGCAGCTCTTGGAGTGAGCATTGCTTTTTTACTCGGCTATGAAGCCCATGGATTAGCCGCACAGGGCTTTGCTTTTGGCGCGACCTTGATAGCGGCCCTGACCTTCACAGGATTGCACAAGATACACAGCAAAACAGCCCGGGAAGTCACCATCGGTTGCATTTATGTCGTCACCACCGCGTTGTCACTCGTTATCCTCAGTCGCACTAACCAGGGAATGGAAGAACTAAAGTCTTTATTGAATGGCAATATCCTCTGGGTGCGCTGGGATGAAATTGCATTCGTCGCCATTGCATATGGCTTACTCGTACTGTTGCATAGTTTTTTTCGTCAACAGTTTTACGCATTGTCATTCAAACCGAATACCCATGTTCGGCCATCTTTAATATGGGAGTTTTTATTCTTCGCTTCATTTGCCATCGTTATTACTTTGGCTGTTAACATCGCCGGAATATTACTGGTATTTGCATTTCTTATTATTCCGGGCTTCAGCGCCTCGATAATTGTAGGTTCTTTTGGCATGCAGCTTATCCTGGGATGGACATTGGCATTGATCGGTAGTGCGATAGGACTTAGCTTAGCTTTTATTGCCGATTTGCCGGTTGGTGCAACGGTTGTATCGCTGTTTGGCATGCTACCGATAGTTGCAATAGTAATAAACTATGTGATGAAAAAACCTAGGCGTAAATATGGAGAAGAAACTGAAAAGCCAGGGTTTTAAACATAAATTTAAAAAACAACACCCTTAGTTATTTGTTGAAAATGTTTTATCTAATCAGAGTGGATAGTTCCTCCTAGATTGAAACCTAGTTATTCATGAATTAAATATTTAAGGGCTACTGTCATCCTAAAGTAGTACTTTATTACTGATTAATAAAACTTCTGCTTACACCACAAAGCAGACCTATATAGTTATTGGTTTATCTTCCGAGTACGACTAGAAGCAGACACCCATATCAAAGACAAAAATCGTGGTCTGTGGTCTTTTCCCCAAAAATCTAAAACGCTGTGTTCCCACCCATGATTCTCTATTATTCTATTAAGAACACAGGGTGAATTGTATCACCTAGTATTCGACTAGGTTTAATAATTTGCAGACAGGCGTATAATATATATATAACGTTATGTCTTCAGGTTTTCTATAAAAAATTGGCCTTATTTTGTTGTTGTCATAGTAACAAAACGGCAACGCGCATTACTGTGAACTTGTAAGGTTCTGAAATAAAAAGTTTATTGAATTGTCTTATCACGCTATCAAGTAACTATCAGAAAAGGAGAGCAATATGGCAAATGTGAATAACAGTGAGTTCGTTATCTTAGAAGGAACCGGAAGTGTTAAAGGTCTTGTCACACCGAGTATACCGTCCAATCTTCCGCAGTTGGGCGGATTGCTAGGTGTGATAAATGGTATTCCTTATTTTGTAGGTGACAAAATCTTATTAAAGCTGGTAGGAGTAGAAGGTGAACAAGTCACCAATGAAATACTAAAGGGCTTTTTGAATAAATTAACATTTCGGACAGCTGATAAAGAAGCAGGTGTTCATAGCAACATACAGGTTGTGGCATTGGAAAAAAGCGATGGTAACATCGATTTTGGGATTCATGTGCATAATACTTTTCAAACTACTTATGCGCAGGCCATAGGCGGTTTTAATCCTCATAGATCACTTTACCAGGATCGAGTTGTATTTAGAATCTTGCCTAAAAACGCTTCGAAACTGGAAATAGACCATCGTGGTTCAATTCCAAAAACCGATATGAAGGAAGTGGATTACTCGAACACCAGCACCTGGAATTCGAAAGTCGGATTTACCGGTGAGGTAGAAAAAGGAGACCCAAAAATAGGTATAAGTATTGAAGAAGGCCATGCCTACTCAATGAGTGCTGGCGCCAAAACAACTGATTTTGATATGAAAAAAAAATCAGAAGGTCGGTCTGGTACCCTGGGTTGGGTTTCGCAAATGAGCAACATGTATAAAGCGGGTTTAACTCAACCCATAGCAGGGGGATACAATACTGATGATCCCTATTCTCTGGTTGCCAACGGGTGGTTTAGAAAGTCACTATATGATCCTCCTGCGGCTGCAGAATCGGATCTTGAGTTAGAATATTTTGCCGCTTATCGATCATTGGACGCTAATATTAAAAATGAAGTTGTAGAGTTTGAGTTCAGCACAACGCAAAGATTGATGCATGCTGCAGTTGTTGGTCGCTGGGGAATACCAAGTCTCGAAGTGGGCGGAGTTGCAGCTGTTATTCCATATTTCATATATACCAAGGCTGAGATTAAAATTGATTTACCTAACCGCAACGTAGAAGTAAAAAGGTTAGCATGTGATGGTTATGATTTTGTCAAGGTAGCTGGTGATAAAAACTTACGTAAACTGGTTTCGACCTGATTTTACACCTAGCCTCGAAAAATATGGCCGTTAGGTGTCTGCCGGACAGTGGGAAGTCCAGTCCCGTATAACCTATTATTTAACTATCTATTAATTAAACAACACTCATGCAAATACAGGAGTTGGCCATGAACTCGTATAACCACAAAGTAATCACCGCCGCTGCGCTTAAGGGTTGCGGGCTCCAGAATTCAGCGATCAACTTGATATGCACGGCCAATATTGATTCCGACAATAGTAAGTTCACTAAAGGCAACTGGCTCAGCCAGCACTTCAGCCGACAACCTGAGGTAACCGGTGACCATACCAAGAGCATCGAGCTTTCCATCCAGTTCAGGGAAACTGCCGAGAAGCTCATCGAGGCGCAGTTAGAAAATCTGGCTTCAATAATACTCCGCGACACACCAACGAAATTCGATAAAGAGTTGTGTAATGATTTCGACTACCTGCTCTATTGTATGGGCCGCGCCTGTCATAATGTGCAGGACTTTTACGCGCATTCCAATTGGGTCTGGCTAAGGGCGGAGGAATCGCAGACTTGTCGTCCCTGGAGCTTCACCAAGAATGAGCTTAAGGGCCTTAGGCTCTCAACCTGGGGTGAAGCACGCGAGATATATGAATATCTAACGGGTTTTATTCTGACAAGAACAAAAAAAGCAGCTGAAAAGATCAAGGACAAGATACTCAAAGAAAATTGCATACATGGAGAACTGAACCTCGACTGCCTACACACCAAGGCCTGCTTTGCGTATCATAAACTCTATAAAAGATGGGGATATGATGTTGCCCAGGAGGTTGCGAAAAACGCTACGATAACATTCTGGGGAGCGATTACAGGCAGTTCGGTTGCGAAAGATGTGGTGCCGTATTTGGAAAAACACAGCCCCAGCAACATGCAGGCGGTGGCGCAGGGGGGGGCCTTTGGCAAGTATAAAGACATGCGGAAACGTTTCACGGAAGACATGAAACGACTAGGAATGCCCTTTTAGCCCGCATCAAGTAGCAGGGAAACAATACTTATTTGACGTACCAGGCCCCTCAATTTTGTAGTCTAAGATGCTAAGTCGTATTTGCCATACACTTCCGCTTTGGGTCGACAGCAGCCCTATAATATAGAACTCTGAATTATGATTTCTGGACAAACCTAGAGGTTTATCCTCGATATGTCGCGTGTCTGCTATGTGATGACAAGCGAAGTTTAAATTTAAAAGCTGACTGGCCGCTTCTGAGACTTAGCAGAAGTTAAAACTGAAACATTGAAAGGTCTGCTTACCTAATCAAGCGACCAAATCTAATGACAGGCCTCTAATTGCTGGGCTTGAAAAGCAAAGTGGTCGCTGTTCACCACAGAGCCGACCTTCGTTTGAATTCAGGAAATAGCCAGTAGCGGAAGTTCGAGGATTTTGGACAGAACGTCTAAATCACTACCCTTAGCAGACATTCATATTTCTATATAGTCTATCCACCTTAATTTGATAGCAGTCAACTTCTACTAATCTCATACATGATTAACTAATAATTAGGCTGTCTCTTATAGAAGTAATTTGTATCTGGAAATTATAAAAATGGCTTTCTATGTAAAGGAGATACAAATGAAAATTATTAAATTTTCGTCAGCAGTTATTGCTTTTATTTCATCTTCACTGAATATAGCCCTGGCCCTTGGATTTTTGTGTCTGGCGTTCGGATGCTCTCCGGAAATGGTCTGCGACGATGGTATAGACAACGACAGCGATGGCTATGTCGACTGCTTCGATACAAATTGCTCCTGCGCGAACACAGGCGGTCCTATTCCCAACGAGGCATGTCTTTGCATGCTCGAAGAGGAAGAACCTGTGTGCTGGCTGGATCACGACGCCCAGACTTGCCGCTACACGAACAGCTACCAAAGCGACAGCTTCGGCTTCGGTGGCCGCTACCCCGTGGCAAACGTGGATGTCTGTATATCCGGGTGTGGGAAATTTGGCTACTTGAAGACGGTTCGCACCGCGGTTATCGTGGACGATTCGTCCTACACGGTGGCCAACACCGAGATCACGGTCGCCATCGAGCTGGCGAGCAAGTGGCTCTTCACATTGAGCGGTGCTCGCTTGGAGCTTCATAGCATCAATCACGTACCTTCGATCCCAGGCTCCAAATCCGCGTTCATCGACAGTTGGTATTTGAGTCACTCCGCGAATCCTCCGCATTTCGTTGCCATCCTCTCCCGGGACGACTTATCAGCGAGCCACGGCGGATACCAAACTTCGTCCTCCGTGCTCCCCGGCTTCTGTAATGACTTCGCAGCACCTATCCTGGGTACCGAGCGAATATACGGTGCGGTTATCGCCTGGAACCACCGTTTCGCGGCTTGCGGCTACGACTGGGAGCACTACAAGGAGACCGGAGAGTGGGTCGTGATCGGCACCTCGAGCCTGGCCGACGGCTCATGCAGAAACCAGGCGGGAGTACCCTGCATCTCCGTGCCAACGGTTAGTTACCAGGTGTGTGGGAACGTCGATGCGGATCTGCCCTACCTCAAGGACGACAGGGCTTTTGTAATCTCAGTGTTTATCCACGAGATCATGCACTCCTTTGGCACCAATGGAAATTTCGACCACTTCGGCACGGCCGTCTGCGACACTGCAATGGGAGGTGGGGCCTACAAGGACGGTGGATTGGCCACATCCCAGCACTTCTGCGGCATGTGCCCATCCATCTACCAGAGTTTCTCCGAAAGCTACTCCGCCTGTCCTTAAGTATAGGAAGAAGATTAATTGCAGATTAATTGGACACACATATCAAATAATAATTAATAAAATACTTGAGGGCTGCTGTCACCACAAAGTAGTCTTTAAGATAAGACAAAAATAGCTTCCGGAATTAACCAGAAACGGAAGATAACCGTTTTTTATGCTCGATGTTTGTGCCCTGTTAAAGAACATCTCCATCGGTGAAAGACCGCCGCTTTTTGGCGCTCTGTCCCCTGACTGAGACCACCAAGAGTTGTACAGGGTAGTTCATCACACTGCCCATCAGATCGGAATTACCACATGGGACAGGGCGCTAAAAAGCAGCGGACTGTCCCTGAGCAAAGCAATCATACGAGCATCCGCTTCTGACTAATCAGGAGTCACCTCCCAGCACAATTAGTCTATTAAAACTAAACCTTTCGATCACTATTAATCTATTAAATCTAAATTAGTTTAATTATCATCCCCCATACCCCAATATCTCAACACACCTAACCAAAAGGACATCATCATGTTGAGTTCAACCTTCAAAGCCCTGCTACGTACTTTGCTTCGTTTTATCTACCGTGTCGAAATCGATGGCACGGAACATCTGAAACAGATGAATAAACGCACCCTGGTTGTTTCGAACCACACCTCATTCCTGGATGCGGTATTGCTGTACGCATTTCTACCGGTTCCAACAACCTTTGCCATTAATACCTATGTGGCCAATAGCCGAATTGGTCGTCTGGCTGCAAAACTATCTGAGCTATTTCCAATGGACCCGGCAAACCCACTGTCCATACGTTCCCTCATAAGACGCGTACAACAGGGTGGCTGTGTGGTTATTTTTCCTGAAGGTCGTATTACTGTTACCGGCTCACTGATGAAGGTTTATCCTGGCCCAGGGCTGGTCGCTGACAAGTCAAATGCGACCGTATTGCCTGTTCGAATAGATGGCGCACAGTACACACCTTTCTCCAGATTGCGAGGCACGATGCAGCTTAGGTGGTTTCCAAAAATCACCCTGAATGTTCAGGCACCCCGTTCACTTTATATTGACCCGGAACTTCGTGGTCGTAAACGCCGACTTCAGGCGGGGCGCCTGTTGTCTGACCTGATGTCTGAGATGATGTTTGAAACTTCAAGACGAGATCAAACACTGGTGGATAAACTACTCGAAGCTCGCAAAATCCACGGTGGCAAACACCTGGTTGTTGAAGATATTAATCGCACACCTTTGACATATAACTCACTCATCACCAAATCTGTGGTGCTGGGTAAGCAGCTTGCAAAGCTAACTGAAAAAGATGAAACCGTGGGGGTACTTTTGCCCGGCACCCTTGCGGCGGTTGCCACTTTCTGGGGTTTGCAAATGACCGGTCGCACACCCGCCATGTTGAACTTCACCGTTGGTGCACAGGGTATGATTTCCGCTTGCGAAACCGCCGTCCTAAAACGGGTGATTACTTCTCGACAATTTATTCAACAGGCCGGGCTCACGGATGCGGCAACGACCCTGGCAACTCAAGTTGAGCTTGTTTACCTTGAAGATGTTGCCGTAAATATCAGCTTGCCAGCTAAACTTGCAGGCCTTTTCCTGAGCCGGTTTGATTCGTTGATTCGCCTTCAGTCTAAAAAAACATCCCATGATCCCGCCGTTATTCTCTTCACATCCGGCTCTGAAGGCACACCCAAGGGTGTGGTACTTTCTCAACAGAACCTGCTTTCTAATATTCAGCAACTACTCTCTCGAATAGATTTTAACCGTAATGATGTGGCACTTAATGCCCTGCCCCTGTTCCATTCATTCGGCCTGACCGCGGGTATGATTATGCCCCTCACTTCAGGTGTAAAAGTATTCTTTTACCCTTCACCATTGCATTACCGTGTGGTGCCGGAAGTGGCCTATGATATTAACGCCACCATTCTGTTTGGCACTAATACCTTTCTAAAAGGCTATGCACGCTTTGCAGATGCCTATGATTTTTATAGCCTGCGTTATGTATTCGCCGGTGCAGAAAAACTACAGACTGAAGTGCGTAACATCTGGCAGGATAAATTTGGTGTGCGCATTTTTGAAGGTTACGGTGCAACTGAAGCCAGCCCGGTACTGGCGGGTAATAACCCAATGGATAATCGCCCCGGCACCGTGGGTCGTTTGATGCCCGGCATAGAATACCGCCTGTTGAGTATTCCCGGCATGGATCAGGGTAAGCGCCTGCAGGTACGTGGACCGAATATTATGCAGGGGTATTTGTTACATGATAAACCCGGTGTGCTTGTGCCTCCTGAAACTGAGCTCGGTGCAGGCTGGTATGACACAGGTGATATAGTCACCATCGATGGGGATGGTTTTGTGAACATATGTGGCCGTGCTAAACGTTTTGCTAAAATTGCCGGCGAAATGGTTTCCCTGACTTCAATTGAAGTACTGGCAAGTAAGGTTTGGCCCGATGCGCTACATGCTGCCATCGCTATTCCAGATGATCGTAAAGGAGAACAAATTGTGTTGCTCACGGATTCAAAAAATGCGCAACGAGTTGAATTGCTTAGCCGGGCAAAAAATGATGGCATTGCAGAAATCAGTGTACCAAAACAGGTTAGGGTTATTAATAAAATACCGGTACTGGGCACAGGTAAGATTGATTATGTTGCAATAGAAAAATTTACAATATAATTCACTGCTAAAAAAACACATAAAAAACATCATCTAAAAAAAAATACAAATTATGAAAAAAGATATTTACAAAGTACTCAGCACCCAGTTCCTTAGCGCTTTTGCTGATAATGCGGTATTGTTTACCGCCGTCACCATGGTCATGCAGCAAGTGGATATTGGCGACTGGTATATCCCCGCACTACAGGCTTCATTTCTAGTGGCCTATGTTCTCTTTGCTCCCTGGGTTGGAAGTTATGCAGATGCCAGACCCAAACGCCGGGTAATGTTGTTTGCGAATTTGCTTAAGGCTTTTGGTGCGGGGCTGCTATTGCTACATACTGAACCCATGCTTGCCTATGGGATTATTGGGCTGGGGGCCGCCATGTACAGCCCGGCTAAATATGGCATCCTGCCCGAACTGGTGGATAAAGACACACTGATTAAGGCCAATGGCTGGATAGAAGGCTCTACCATTGTGGCCATTTTGAGTGGCACACTGGTAGGTGCCGCGCTTGCTGAATATTCAATTTCTATGGCATTGATTATGGTAATTGTCCTGTACACTTTCTCAGCCGTTATCGCACAAACGATTCAACATAAACTCATCGTGGGCAAGACATCTAAAAATGCACTTAAAACATTTTACTCACAAATGCAGGGACTGCTGGAAACACCTCGAGCCCGTTTTGCAACCCTGGGGGTCAGTTTGTTCTGGGCAGCCGCGACTGTTTTGCGCGTGCTATTGATTGCCTGGGCACCGGTGGTGCTGTTTATCTATTCCACCACTGATATCGCCCTGTTGACCCTGTTTGTAGCCATCGGCATAGCAGTGGGGGCGATACTGGTACCTAAACTGATTCCCATGGCCTATCTCAGGCGAGCAAGACTGGCTGCCTATGCGATGGGGCTGGTGATCATCATGCTCTCATTGCTGGATAATATCTGGGCAGCCAAAACGGCACTGTTTCTGGCCGGTGTTTGTGGCGGACTTTTTGTTGTGCCCATTAATGCCGCCCTACAGGAAATTGGTCATTGCTCTATTGGAGCAGGTGGTGCGGTTGCGGTGCAAAACTTTTTTGAAAATTTTGCCATGCTAATCGCTTCAGGCGTCTATGCAATGGTTGCCGGAGCAGGTATAAGCCCGATTCTTACCATGACCTCACTGGGTGGTATTGTTATCGTACTTACCCTGCTAGTGTCATTGCATTTGCCTGAAGATACAGGGGAATTGAAAAACTGATACATTTGAAAACAATATGCCCCATCTATTAGGTGGGGCTTTGTATACTTCAAATAAGCGGCTTCTTTTCTGTATTCCATATAGCGCTACAGGCAGCGCAAATACCCCGAACAAGTGTCAAATTTAATAGATAACATGGTATAGTCCCACTCCTTGATTAATAATCATTCTGAGCCCATAAGTTAAGGAATTTAGAACCCATGTTTAATAAATTAATTTCAGTTATATCCCTTTTCATTCTTATTTCACTTAGCGGTTGTGACAGTTTTCAGTCATCTTCGAATACGGTAATACTGGATCTTGATGCAATAGCAAATGCAACTGGGCACGCGGGAAGAATCAAACAACAGATAGAACAGGCCAATAATGAGCTAAAGTCTCAACTAACCACTATCTCTAACAAACTAAATGAACAGCTGGCAAGTGAAAAAGAAAAGATGGGCAAAAAACCCAGCAAAGATGATAAGCGTAATATGGATCAGTTAACACTGCTGGCTAACCAGAAAATGCAACAGGCAAAAGTTTTAGCTTCACAAAAATCACAACAGTATAAAGCCGCTTTAATTCAACAATTGCGTCAGAGCGTAAAGCCCATTGCAAAAAGTATTGCAAAGAAACGTGGCGCGGATATTGTTGTCGCTGCAAATAATTCAACAATCTGGTTTAATCCTGTCGTTGATATCACCGATGAAATTATCGCTGAAATGCGTGCCCAACCATCAACACCCGCAATAAAACAGGAAACACCCCCACAGCAAGCCGATAAACAAACTGATGAAAAGGATGATGAGTCTAAATAACTTTATTACTTGCATATGCCCCCTGACTTTAATCTCAGCAAACATATGAATCCAGATCAATACTGCCAGGACAAAGCCGCTTCCAGCGGCTCCAGCTTTTATTCCAGCTTTCGATTTCTACCCGAGCTTAAGCGCCGTGCGATTACTGCCCTCTATGCTTTTTGCCGTGAAGTGGATGATGTAGTCGATGAATGTAAAGACGAAGCGGTAGCCAGGCACACCCTTAACTGGTGGCGGGAAGAAGTAGGTAAGCTTTATAAAGGCGAAGCAACACACCCGGTAACCCAGGCGCTACAAAATTTACTTGATGATTTTAATCTGGCTGAAGAATACTTACTGGAAATCATCGATGGCATGGAGATGGACCTGGACATTCATCATTATGCTACATTCAAAGATCTTTCCCTGTACTGCTACCGTGCTGCAAGCGTGGTGGGTTTACTCTCGGCTGAAATTTTTGGTTTTAATAATCGAAACACATTAAAGTACGCGCATAATTTAGGCATGGCTTTTCAACTCACCAATATATTACGCGACGTGCGAGAGGATGCGGAACGCGGCCGAGTCTATTTACCACAGGATGAGCTAGCGCAGTTTGGTGTTACACGGCAAAATTTAACCCAGCCAGTCACCAGTGACGGGGTAAAAAAACTGTTTCAGTTTCAGGCCAGTCGAGCACGTGATTTTTATTTGAAAGCCTTCAATGAACTACCTGAAGAAGACCGTTTTACCCAACGCACCGGCTTGATAATGGCGGAAATTTATTTATCTATTCTGGAAGAAATTGAGAACGATGGATTTCGTGTTCTGGAACATCGCATCAAACTCACTCCACCCCGCAAACTCTGGTTAGCCTGGCGAGCTTCGCGGCGTGAAAAAAAACGCTTTAAACAATTTTCCCGTAATAATTAATGACATCAAAACAAACTATCGCAGTTATCGGTGGTGGCTGGTCAGGCCTTGCTGCTGCGGTTGAGCTTTGTAATCACCAACATCAGGTGACGGTATTTGAATCATCCCCCCAGTTAGGTGGCCGGGCCCGCAGCATAGAATGGAATGGCATGACCCTGGATAATGGCCAGCATTTAATGATTGGTGCTTATCAGCAAATGCTGGATTTACTCAAGCTTATGCAAGTTGATGTAAACAGCTTGTTTAAACAAATTCCACACCGAATGTTAATGCTAAATGCTGAATCAGGCACAACCGCATTTGACTTGAGCCTGCCCACCTTTCCCGCACCTTTACATTTATTATTTGGGGTTTTAAAAACACCTTCTCTTTCTTTTATAGAAAAAATTCAGCTGCTGGTTCGATTTGATCGCCTGTTAAATACCCCCTTTGAAACCGACCACCCGGTAAGTGACTGGTTAGCCAGTGCCAGGTTGCCCGAATCATATATAAAAAACCTGCTCGAGCCCGTATGCCTGGCGGCACTCACTACACACCCACACCAGGCGTCGGCAAAAGCGTTTCAATCCGTACTTCAACAAACCTTTAATGCTGCTGCGAGTTTTACAGATCTGCTAATCCCAACAACTGACTTAAGCCAGATATTTCCAAAGTTAGCAGAAGCCTATATTTTGCAACATGGCGGCAGCATTAAAACCCGCACTAAAGTTCAAAGCCTGCAGGTTAAAAATGCTGAGGTTAAATCAATTCAGTTAAATGATGAGCGGCTAAGTTTTGATCGGGTTATTTTAGCAACGCCACCAACGGTGACCACTCATTTTCTACAGGAAATTAATCAAACAAGAAAAATCAGCGATCAAATTAAACAACTGCAATATGAACCCGTTTCAACTTTGTACTTACAATTCAAACAGCTCGTCTCACTGCCATCCCCCATGATTGGCATTGTTAACGGCATGAGCGAATGGATATTTGAACGTGTTTCAACCGGGCATGGGGATGTGCTGGCGGTGGTGATTAGTGCAGAAGGTGCGCATTTAAAAATATCCCAGACAGATTTAGTAGATACCATTTATGCCGAGCTGAAAAATAGTATTCCCAACTTACCAGACTTACTTGATAGTAAGCTAATAACCGAAAAACGTGCTACGTTTAGATGCCATCCTGGTGTTGATAAATTTCGCCCAACAATTAATACTCCCTTGAGTAATCTCAAGTTATGTGGCGATTATGTCTATATTGAAGAAAATAATCAGCCAGGATTGCCATCTACACTCGAAGGAGCCCTACGCTCTGGTGTAAAATGTGCACAATCTATAATATCACCCAAACACTAAATCGAGAGATTAATGCAATATACTGCACAGCAAGATTTTCTAAAAAACAAAGTCATTCTAATAACTGGTGCTGGTGACGGCCTGGGCCAGGCCGCTGCAAAAGCCTATGCAGCCTACGGTGCTACCGTTGTTTTGCTGGGGCGCACCATCAAAAAACTTGAAAAAACCTATGACGATATTATCAATGCGGGCTACCCTGAACCGGCGATATACCCCCTGAACCTGGAAGGTGCAACACCTAAAGATTATGAAGACCTGGCAGATACCCTGAAAGAACAGTTTGGCAGCCTGCACGGTTTATTACATAGCGCCGCAATTCTCGGTGTTACCACACCCATTCAGCAGCATGATATAGAAGTCTGGTACCAGGTTATGCAGGTTAACCTGAATGCCCCCTTTGTAATGACCCGCGCACTCCTGCCTCTGCTTCGTGAAACCCCTGGTTCGAAAATTATTTTCACCACTGATGATAAGTCACATGCCTATTGGGGTGCCTATGGTATTTCTAAAGATGCGCTCACCAGCTTTATGAAAATACTCGGTGATGAATTAGATACGGAAGAACATGCGGTGCAGGTAAATGCCATTAACCCGGGTGCTGTGCGAACTCAAATGCGTGTTCGTGCTTTTCCGGGTGAAGACCCAAACACACTACCACTCGCAGATGACGTAATGCCTACTTACTTATATGCAATGAGTGATGATTGCAAAGAGATTGCGCAGACGATTCAGGCTCAGGAAATTGATGCCTGAAGTTGAACTCACATCCTGAAACAGTCATTTAAAAAGCAAAAGCCGTTTACCGCAAATGAACGCGAATATACGCAAATAAAACATTATTGTTGTGTGTCGTCGGGACACAACAATTTGTGTTTCTTTGCGTTCATTTGCGGTAAATTTTTTGATCTTTTCAGACGCAAGAAAAACAACTGAAAACCCACCGACACAAGCACGGTCTGAACTTTGAATAATAAAAAAACTATCTGGCTACTTTCGGCCTATCGTTCCGCTAGTCACGCCGCATGGGCTGACTGGTTAGTTGAAACTTTCAAAACGTTTAACTGGCATAAACTTGAATTACCCGGGCGGCATTTTCGTTGGCGAATTCGTGGTAACCCTCTTTCATGGTTAAATAAATTACCCGAAGAAAAACCTGATTTAATCCTGGCCACATCCATGGTAGACCTGGCAACCTTAAAAGGCCTGCATCCACAGCTGGCTAACATTCCATGCATCTATTATTTTCATGAGAATCAATTCGCTTACCCCACCAGTCAAAAACAGCATGAATCTGTAGACCCACAGATGGTGCAACTTTATGGTGCACTGGCAGCTAATAAAATAGTATTTAATTCTGCTTATAATCAGAACTCGTTTTTAAACGGTATAGATCAACTTTTAAAAATGCTACCCGATGAAGTTCCTGAAAACATAACGACCCAACTGAAAAACAAAGCTGAGATTTTACCGGTTGCAATAACCAATATTGAACCACATAAAAAAAAGAACCCGAAACTTATTTTATGGAATCACCGCTGGGAATATGACAAAGCACCGCAGGTATTCGCGGATGCGTTACATAAATTAAACCAGAAGGGTATGGCTTTTCAACTCGCACTATTAGGCGAAAGACCAACAACTAAACCCGCTGCCTTACTACAGATAGAAAAGGAATTTGACGATAGAATTATCATTAATGAAAAAATATCTAAACAGGATTATCGAAAATACCTGTCTTTATCTTCAATTGTTGTGAGTACCGCTATCCATGAATTTCAGGGGCTCTCCATGCTTGAAGCAGTGAGTGCAGGTGCTGTGCCAGCAGTACCGGATGATTTATGTTATCGGGAACAGTACCCGGATGAGTATCACTATGAAGCGAATAACAGCGAAGCACTGGCTGAAAAATTATTTAGTTATTTAAATAATTTACCTGAAGCACCGAATGTTTCTTTCTGGCATAGCCGCTTACTTATGCAACAATGGCAGAGTATTTTAAATAGCCTATAATTTCATCCACCAGGTTAACGATGCTCCTGGTGGATCCGCTTCGCTTGATTCACCTTACACCAACAATCTAATAAGGTTTTTTATTTCAGCATTAGCTATATTTTTTAAGACTGCTGTCCCGTTACCCACTAGAGACCTGAGTTGGAGATGCCTGCCTAAGACCGTCACCCGCATGGACGCGGGTGTCGAGCCACCAGGGAGGGTTTTACGGTGTGTCTTAGTCAGGCATCTCCAATTCAGGTCTCGAACAGGATGACATGAGAGATAATCTAGCCACAATACGTTTTAAACATAAAATCATTTCTGTTAACGGGATTGCGTGATTTTTTAATATAACTATTGCATCGAATCTTCTTCATCCTGCTGCATTTTCCATAAACTTGCATACAGGCCATTTCCATCTAATAACTGCTGATGTGTTCCCTGCTCAGCAACATGGCCCTTTTGCATAACGATAATATTATTGGCATCAACTATTGTCGATAAGCGATGAGCAATAACCAAAGTGCTATGCTCCTCAGCTACTTCTTTAAGTGACTTAAGAATAACCTGTTCAGAATGCGAATCTAATGATGAGGTCGCCTCATCAAATATTAATATTCTCGGATTTTTTAGAATGACCCTGGCAATCGCAATACGTTGCTTTTCCCCCCCGGAGAGTTTCAAACCGCGTTCACCAACTATGGTGCCATACCCATCGGGTAATGATTCTATAAATTTATCTATATTTGCAATTTTCGCGGCATGCCTGACTTCACCCAGTGTTGAACCGGTTCGAGCATATTGTATATTGTGAAAAATACTTTCGTTAAACAACACCGTATCCTGTGGCACTATACCAATATGTTTACGCAAACTCGCCTGATTAACTTCCTTTATGTTCTGCCCATCAATTAGTATCTCCCCCTGATTTGTTTCATAAAAACGAAACAGTAACCTGGCCAATGTTGACTTACCCGCACCGGATGGCCCAACAACCGCAACCTTATGGCCACTTGGAATTTCAAAACTGACATTATGTAATATCTGTCTTTCTTTATTGTATGAAAAATTAATATTTTTAAATTCAATATTGGCCTGTTCTACAATTAAATCCTTTGAATTATCCACATCCTGAATTTCAGGTTTGTTATCCAGTAACTTAAACAATAAATCCATATCCGCGAGTGAGTGCTTCATCGATCGGTAAATAATGCCAAGAAAACCCAATGGAATAAATAACTGCAACATCATCGCATTTACCAACACCAGATCACCAATTGTCAGCTCACCCGCTGCAACGCCTTTTGCTGCTGATATCATCACAATAGTGACACCAATGGCAATAATGGCACCCTGCCCAAAATTGAGTAGCGCCATAGAACTGGTGCTTTTGACCGCACAGTCTTCCCACTTTTCCAGGGTCTCGCTATAACGCTTAGCTTCATAATCTTCATTATTAAAATATTTTACGGTTTCATAATTTATCAGGCCATCCATTGCTCTTGAGTTAGCTTCAGAATCAAATGCATTCATTTCGTGGCGAAAGTGCATACGCCATTCGGTTAGTGTCATGGTATAAACAAGGTATATAACTACGGTGCCAAATGTAATAAAAGCAAACTCAACATCATATTGACTAAATAAAATGATCGCGACAAATAAAAATTCAGTAAGGGTAGGAATTATATTAAACGTTAGATAATTTAAAATTGATGAAAGACTACGTGCACCCCGCTCCAGGTCTCGAGAGATACCACCAGTTTTACGCTCCAGATGAAAACTGAGAGAAAGAGCATATAAATGCATCATTACTTTTTTAGAGATATCTCTCATGGCCCGGTATCTCACCCGGGCAAAAATAGCATCGCGCAACTCATTAAATAACACATTCATTAAACGCAATGCGCCATAACCCAGCAACAACATAAGGGGAAACTCGATTGGCAGTTGCTGGGGAAAAGACGAGCCACTACCGACCGAAACATCTAACGCATCAACGATATCTTTTAATATTAACGGAATACTGACCGTTGCCACCTTTGCCAGCATGAGTGAAATCAGCGCAACAAGCACCCTGCCCTTATAGCTCCATAAAAAGGGCAGCATTCGTTTCAGGTTAGTCAGGTCTTTACGCTCAGTATGGGGGGCTTCGGTAGCGCGATGGATTGTATGCATAAAATCAGCTATCAACTTCAAGTTTAAATTAATTGAATCATATTAACCGTTAAAGACAACTAAGGCTATGCTAAAAATTATAACCTGCTTAGCTGTAGCTGATACTTTAGTAAAAGATAGAAAATCAAGTTTAATATAGCTGGTTTCAGGGACGCGGAGCAATTGAGTAATATCTCCTTTATCCATAATTGGTGATTATTTATCCGTCTATCATAGATTCCATTATTATATTAAGATAGCCTTTCCCCATGGAGATTCATTATGGGGATTCTTTATCTATAACTATTTTTTCTAATTAGAATCCGGGGTAAATACCAGTGGAAAATATAGCACAAACTCTACTAACACAAGCGACTCTCTGGGCACCAAAAATAATCGGTGTCATTGTGATATTTTTCATTTTCTATATTCTCTCAAAAACATTAAAAAGAATAATCTGCAAAGCTGCTGAGCAGTTAAAATTTGATAAGAACATTACTTTACTACTAAGCCGCACAAGTAGCCTTACACTTATAATTTTGGGGTGTATTACCGCACTCGGCACATTGGGCATTAATGTATCAGCGCTTGTTGCGGGACTTGGCCTGACGGGATTTGCACTTGGCTTTGCCCTGAAAGATACTATTTCAAATCTTCTATCCGGTGTTCTTATCTTATTATATCGACCTTTTGAAACAGGAAACCGTATAAAAATATCCGGTTTCCAGGGTACGGTTGTTTCTATAGATCTACGTTACACGGAGCTCGATTCGGAGGGCAATAAAGTCCTTATTCCAAATTCAAAATTATTTACCGATCCAATCACTGTGCTTAAGTAACCAGGATTATAATCAACAATTAATTTAACAAAACAGGGCAGACAACGAATTCGATAAAGAAAACGCACTGCCCTGATTTCTTCTTCTAGTCAGATACTTATGTCCCTTTTATGCCGGTGGGCACACTGGACATTTCTCAATTGCAATCGCATCAATATCCTGATCATAAAAGATAAAGTGACGCCCATTACGCACATGTGCCCATGCCCTGAGCCTGAGTGCAAATGCACAGGTCGTATTCAGGCCTACCAACAGGCCTGCTCCGTCTACATTATAATTAACAATGCTTCCAGGGAATAACACCACAGTTATTAATAAAACTCGGCACTACCCTGTTTTGCATAGGATAGTCGGTAATAAAAATACGGCGGTGGATCACCTGCGGCTGGATCACTACTGTCTCGTTAATAACAAGAGACATGAGTTGGGGGCACCTGCCTGAGACCGTCACCCGCATGGAAGCAGGTGTCGAGCCACCAGGTTTATTCGACTTCAGACAATAAAACAGATTTAAGTTGATCTTCAATTTTAACAATCACCTGATGTATTTCTGAGTTCCTGACTGCTTTAGAAAAATAATAACCCTGAGCCTCATCACATCCAAATTCAATAAGCCTCTCTAATACTTCACGTGTTTCAACACCTTCGGCAACCACACTATGCCCGAGATTGTGAGCAAGATCGATAACTGACTTAACAATACTTTCATCATCTTCATCATTATCCATATCACTTACAAAGGTTTTATCAATTTTAACTTCATTTACTGTTAGCTTTTTTAAATAACTTAAAGATGAATACCCAGTTCCAAAATCATCAATTGAAAACTGCATTTTTTGCATTTCATTACCCGACATCATTTTCATAACTGTCTCGGTATTTGACATAATAGCACTTTCAGTTATTTCAGCTTTAATACCTCCGCTTATCATTTTATATTGATCATTTAAATCTACAATATAAGCAGGTAATTCTGGATCTGCTAAATTTCTCGCAGAAAGATTAACCGCGACCTGCAAACTCACTCCTTCATCCCGCCATTTACGCCATTGACTAAATGCCTGAGCCAATACCCAATGACTTATCTGATTAATCAAATTGCTATTTTCAGCGAGGGCTATAAACTCATCCGGTGGTATCCAGCCGTTATCAGGATGATGCCACCGAATAAGCGCTTCCACAGATAAAACCTTACCCGAAGATAGAGAAACTTTGGGTTGATAAAATAACTCAAGCTGGTCATTATCTAAAGCGTCATGTAAATCTTTCAATAGTGCAAGGCGTATTCTTGTATTTTTATCCAGCTCATTTCGGTAAACAGAAATATGGTTATTATTTTTTTTCGCATCATACATTGCCAGATCAGCAAGCCGAATCAAGGATGTGTGATCTTTTCCATGATGCGGGCACATAACAATACCAATGCTCGCTCCAATTTTCATAACATGGTCATCAAACTTAAAATTTGGTGTCAGTTTAAGTAATATTTTTTCAGCAACACTAACAGCTTCTTTCTGATCGACATTAGGCAGCACTACAGCAAATTCATCACCACCTAATCTCCCCACGGTATCACTACCCCTTAATGAGTCTTTAATGCGTGTAGCAACAGCTTTTAACAAACCATCACCAACAGGGTGCCCTAAGGTATCATTGACATCTTTAAAGTTATTTAAGTCAATCATAAATACAGCAAGCTCAGTCTGATCACGTACGGCATGACTAATTTCTTTTTGTAATTGCTCAATTATTAACAAACGATTCGCTAAGCCTGTTAATGGATCATGCATCGCCTGATGAGCAATCCTGGAATTTAAAACCTGTAACTCAATTGTTCGTTCATTAACACGCTCTTCTAGTGAGTCATTTAAAACTGTTAACTGGTGCATTATTTTATTTCGTGATTCTATAGCGTTTTTTAACTGGGTTCGCATTTTATCAAAAGATTCAGCTAGAATAGACAACTCACCCTTGCCTTTAATCACCACCGGATTTTCAAATTCAAATTTCGCAATTTTTAAAGTACTCTGAATCAATAACTCTATCGGTTGAAATATTTTAAACCTGAAAAGAATATATATCGCACCTCCAACAAATAAACTGACACAACAGGTAACGATAATAATTTTAATAAGCGTCTTTAGTGATTCTTCCTCATAAGGCTTACGATCAAGACCAACCCAGGAATAGGCGATGATTTTATTTTCAAACTGAATAGGAGACTCGACAAATAGAATATTTTTATTAATTCGCAATTTTTCAAGTATAGGCTGAATATCCACAGCATCTCGTGAATTATTTATATTATTAATATAGCTGTTGTCAGAATTAAGAAAATGCGTTAGTGCAATTTTATCAGTATTAACAACAGCGGCAAAAACTATGTTTTTTTGTCGGCTGGTAAATTCAGCAAAATCATTAAGTGTTACATCATCGTATATTAAAAGTGGCTCAATACTAATTAAGGCCAATAATTCACTCAATGATTTACCATGTGAATTTAATGTGTTATTGATAATATTCGTTTCATTTTTATACTGAATATAAGCACTTATACTCATTGCCAATATAACAATGACTGATATAAATACAAAAAATTGCCCCGTAAGGCTGCTGGTTCTTTTATTTATCACTGAAATTTCGACATACCATAGTCATTACCATAAACATCAACAATTATTTCTCTGTGTTGGTCATATTCACTATCAAATGCAGGTACTAATGCATCCAATTGCGCCTGCTGCAAAATATTTTTACCATAATCTGTATTCGACAACTCAAGTAGTGCCTGTTTTATTTTTCGTACATAATCAGGATCCAACTCAGTTCGTACAGCCCACGGTAAGTGTGCCATAGGTATAGTTCTTGCCAGAAACTTGAGCTGTGACACATCAATACGCCGGGTAACATTATCCAGGTGCATAACAACATCTCCGGATCCAGACGCATCAGCTCGTTTAAAAAACGTTGAGATAATTGTGTTTGGTGGGTTAATTGCAAACTTTTTAATATAATCACCCGGTTTTAATCCCGCCTGTTTTAATAACCAGCTTGCGGATATATAACTTTGCATGGCTGTTTCATCTCCGCCAAACAAAATAACCTTGCCTTTTAGGTCTGCAACATTTTTTATACCACTATCTTTTCGCACAATCAAAGAGCCAGCTAGTGTTGTTTTCCCAAGCTCTTTATTTTTTAAAATCACATCATAACCATAATGTAAATGCGAGAGAACATAATGATACTGATTAAAATGCACCAGATCATATTTTCTCTGCTGAACATTTTTCCAGAACAATTGAAATGTCCTGGCTGTTTCTATTTTTACTTCCTGTTGTAAAACCTGCTGCAGGTATTTAGCAAGTGGGTTAAATAAACGATATGTTGTTTTAATATTTCGCCGAGGAAAAACACCAATAATTAGAGGTTTATTGTTTGCGCTAACTGGTCTGGAAACAACAAATGATGTTGTTGATAATATAGATAATAAATTAGTAATAAATTTACGACGATCCAACTTGACACCTGTATAAGAATAAACTTAAGTCAGTTTGTTAATGGTTAATTATAAACAAAAACACATACTTTGACTCGAAAATTTTCAAATACGTAATTTTCAGCAATAATATTTGATAACCAGGCTCACAGTTCGACTTACTAGCAGAATCACCCAACTCGTTAATTAGTTAAGACTACCCTGATTGACTTAAGAAGCCCTGCAGGCCCACTATATATAGGCTATATTATGTATATTTCCACCGATATAGTGGAGAGCTGACACTCTGGAAACCCATTGTTTGACTATATATATCAATACGAATCGCCTCTTCGTCTAGGTGCCTTTCTTGCTGCTTTTACATTGCTGGCATTACTGGAGATGCTGGCACCAAAACGCAAGCTGAGCCAGAACAAATTACAACGCTGGTTTAACAATATTGCCATGATAGCTTGTGGCACCCTCATTGTACGCATAATACTTCCTACAGCGGCCATAGGAATTGCTTATCTTGTTGAACAGTCAGAGTGGGGCTTTGCCTACTATTTTGAATTACCATTTTGGCTTAACGTTTTTATTAGTTTTATACTACTAGATCTCGCTCTCTACTTCCAGCATGCTATGTTTCATGTACTACCTGTATTCTGGCGTTTTCATCGCGTACATCACTCAGATCTTGATTTTGACCTGACTACAGGTTTACGCTTTCATCCAGGTGAAATATTAATCTCTTTGCTAATAAAATTTACCGTTATAGTGGCTCTGGGCGCACCTGTTCTGGCCGTAATTTTGTTTGAAATAGCACTAAACTTTATGTCTATGTTCACCCATTCTAATATTCGACTTAACAAAAAATTTGAAAGAGTGCTTCGATGGTTTCTGGTCACCCCGGATATGCACCGTGTACATCACTCTATAATTGAAAATGAAACCAACAGTAATTTTTCTTTTAATATTTCAGTATGGGACAGACTGTTTGGGACCTATCTTGCGGAACCCAGCGCAGGGCACCAAAATATGATAATTGGTCTTGAAAAATTGCGTGATCAGCAATGGCAAAAATTTTCACGTTTGATTTATTTGCCTTTTTCTATGGACATAACAGGTTACGCTATAAATTATCGTGATACAAAAAATGCCGAGGAATTAGCACTGGCCCGTGAAATCGCATATCAAAGCAATGAAAAAGCCAAGCTCACCTCTGAACTTGCGGGTTATATGGAAGCCATTGATCAGCATGCTCTGGTGTCAGCCACCGATTCTCGTGGCTTAATCATTAAGGTTAACGATAAGTTTTGTGAGGTTAGTGGTTATACACGAAAAGAGTTACTTGGACATGGTCACAATATTGTTAATTCTGGTTTACACCCAGCTTCTTTCTTTAGCAGTTTATGGAAGACCATCATTCACGGAAAAAGCTGGCACGGTGAAATCTGTAACAAGAGAAAAAATGGTCATCTCTATTGGGTAGATTGTATGATTGTGCCCATCCTGGGTGTTGATGGAAAAATTGACCGTTATGTCTCTGTCAGGCTCGATATTAGTGAACGAAAACGTGGAGAAAAAGCGCTAAAAGAAGCTTACCAGAAATTAGAACAAGCCAACTTTCATCTACAAAAAATAAGTCGAATCGATGGCTTAACTAACATCGCTAATCGACGTAATTTTGATGAAACGTTAGCCAGTGAAATAAATATACTGTCTCGATTAAATTCGCCAATCACACTCATTATTTGTGATATTGATTACTTCAAAAATTACAATGATACATACGGGCATGTAGCAGGAGATACCTGTCTTCAACAGGTTGCCGAAAGTATTAGCTCAAATTTTACCCGTGCAGGTGATCTGGTAGCACGTTATGGTGGCGAAGAGTTCGCTATCATTTTATCCAACGCAGATAAGGAATCATCACTATTTTTAGCTGAAAAAATGCGTCAAAATATAATGAATCTGAAGCTGGAACATAGCTCTTCCAAAACCATTAGCATGGTTACTATTAGTGTAGGCGTAACTACTTTAGTACCCGATAAAAATACATCATCATCGAAAATTATAGAATATGCGGATAAAGCGCTTTACATGGCCAAAGACAGTGGTAGAAATAATGTCAAATTTTTTCCATGAAAACCCCATAATCATTCTTCTGAAAATACAGTTTAATTATTACCCTCATTAAAGATGGCAACAGAAACAAATCATTTAAAGTCTTTACTTTCAATAGGTTATTTTTGTTATATCGGTGATACAATTCGTACTACTAGACATGCTCGCATAGGCATAACGAATTACCCCATACAAAGGTAGACTTTTGATTTTTAACACGCTTATTAACACTAGCAGGCTCATTGGCCCTATATTTGGCCTTATGCTAATTACGGCCTGTAGTGACACCTCATCTCAGAAAACCTCACGAAAACCGCCTGAGAACCTGGTAGAAACCATATTTGCCAGTCACCATACTATCTCTGTTAAACAAACTATAACGGGCACATTGCAGGCGATTCGAAAAGTGCGGATTATCAATCAGGCACAGGGGCTATTAACTGCTTTACCCGTGTACCCCGGTGATATTGTAAAAAAGGGGCAGATATTAGTTCAATTGGAGGATTCATTACTTAAAGCTGAGGTAGAAAAAGCAGCGGCCACATTAAATCAGGCTAAAGTAGATTACCGACGCCTTAAAGACCTGGCTCCACGCAATCTTGCTTCAGAAAGTGAAGTTGCCCAGGCTCGTACCCTTAATGATATTGCGGTAGCTGATTTGCATTTAAAACAAACCGAACTGTCACATAGCCAGATTCATGCCCCAATATCAGGTGTAATTTCACAACGTTTAGCAGAGCCCGGAGATGTCATTCCACTACACAACCACTTACTCACTCTGCTTGATACTTCTAGCCTGAAAGCTGAAATCCATCTAAGTGAATTACTATTACCCCTGGTTAAAATTGGAAACAAGGTTGATATCACGATAGACGCATTAGGTGATCAAACTTTTAAGGGCAAAATTCAGCGCATTTACCCTGTAATTGACGAAGATACTCGCCGCGGTACGATTGAAATTATATTAAATCCGGTTCCTGCTGGTGCGCTTGCGGGCCAGTTCTGCCGTGTAAGCATCCACACACTAAGTAAATCTCGTCTGATGATACCCTATGATACGGTTCGCCACGACAAACAAGGTGCATATGTTTTTGCGCTTAATAATAACAAGGCCCAACGCGTAAGTATTACAACAGGCATTCAACAAGATAATTTAATTGAAGTGCTTGACGGCTTAACCGACCAACAACAAATAATCAGCAAGGGCTTCTTTGGACTTAAAGATAAAATGAATGTAAAGGTTATTTCTTTATAAATGCGTACCCAAATGCATACTGAAACCATATGAAAATATATAACAACCTTACCTGTATACTGCATTGCGCACCTGAAGGTGCAGCTACAGGTTTTATATAAATTATGCAAAAATTACAACGCACTGGCGGCCTTGCCAACTGGTCTATTCAACGACCCGTTGCTGTGATTATGCTCTCGATTAGCGTTTTAGTTATTGGACTTTTCTCATTTGACCGTTTAAATATCAACTTATTACCCGATATTATTTATCCGAATGTAAATGTACGCATAATCGAATCAGGCACATCTGCAACCGTGATGGAAGATAAATTCACCCGCCAGGTTGAAGAGCAGCTTGCTATAACTGAAGGTGCAACACGTGTTCAATCCAGAACATCTGAAGGCCGTAGCGCAATTAACCTGATATTTCCCTATGGCACCGACATTGATCAGGCGCTACAGGATGCAAGCACACGCCTGGACAGGGCCAAACGCTTTTTACCCACAACATCTGAACCACCCATAATATATAAAAGAGACCCTTCTCAATTACCTGTCATGGAATTAGTGGTTAGTTCTTCAACTCGAAATTCAATAGAACTACGCAGTTGGGTTGATTATGAATTTTCAAAATGGTTTTTAAATATCGATGGGGTCGCATCAACTGAAGTTGGGGGGGGATTGGTTCGAGAAATACAGGTTATTATTGACCAGGAAAAACTGGCTGCAGCGGGTTTTAAAATAACCGATATAAATGCACTTTTAGAAGCGGAAAATAAAGATATTTCTAGCGGTGTTCTTTATATGAACACACGCAAATTAAGCGCACGAACTGAGGCACGGTTTGATTCAGTAGAATCAATTGCGAATTTACCCCTGGCTAAATTAAGCCTGACTAATTCAGCACAGAACAAGACAAGCCAGGAAAAAAGCCATCGAAACCTGGTATTAAGTGATATCGCAAAAATTATCGACACTCACCAGGACGAAGAACTGAGAATTCGTTTAAACCAGCAACCCGGTATTAAACTCACCATTCAAAAACAACCTGATGCCAACACTATTGATGTAGCTCAACGCATACACCAGCAAATTGAATGGTTTATATCGCAAAATTTACTTCCACCTGATATTAAAGTCGCAACCGTTGACGATCAATCAGTATATGTTAAACACGCATTAAACAATGCAAGCTATGCCGCAATTAGTGGTGCATTTTTGGCGATGTTAATTGTTTATATTTTTTTACGCGATATTCGTCGCACCCTGATTGTTGCAACCGCGTTACCTCTGGCTATTTTTATCACATTTCTAATTATGGGTTTAAATGATATAAGTTTAAATATTATGTCTTTAGGAGGCTTAGCACTGGGCATTGGTTTACTGGTAGATAACACCATTGTAATGCTGGAAAATATATCCCGACATCAAATGCAGGGAGAATCACCCGATACAGCTGCATCAAATGCCGCAGCAGAAGTGACTAGCGCTATAACCGCATCCACCACAACCAACCTGGTTGCAGTCATCCCCTTCCTGTTTATAGGCGGCTTAATAGGCCTGTTATTTAGTGAACTAATTATTACTTTAAGTGCGGCTATCATTGCCTCCTTAGTCGTTGCATTAACCTTAATTCCAGCATTAGGGGCAAAAACACAATCCCCGGCTACTCTAAACATTAATGGCCTGTTTAGCTCTTTACAAAATTTTTACCGCACTTTATTAGCTAAAACTTTACCCCACACTATGCTGGTACTTTCTGTTTTCATTGCCGCATTAGTCTTTAGTTCATACCAGCTACTCAACACAAAAAATATTTTCTTTCCGAGCATGGATGAAGGAAAAATATCAATTAGTGTTAGCACTGAGCCAGGTATCCGCCTGGAAGAGTTTGATAAAACACTACAACGCATAGAAGAAATAATTTTACAACAGTCCGAAGTCAGCACAGCTTTTGCAACTTCAGGTGGTTTTGTATTTGGCCGTTCCCAGTTTCAACGTAGCAACCGTGGATCTATTTCAGTTCAACTAAAACCTTTAGGCGAACGCAACAATATAAGCAGTAAAAACTGGATCAAAAAACTAAATAAGCAGATTAAAAAACTACAACTCACTGGTTACAAAGTACGTATGAGAGTGAAAGGGGTACGGGGCATCCACACTAGTTTAGGTGATGATGACTTTAGCTTACGCATACAGGGACCTGATATAGTCGTATTAACAAAACTTGCCGACATTATTATTGAAAAAATTAGCGTTATTCCTGAACTTAAAAACCTTAACCACAGCTATGAAGAACAAAACAATGAGCTGATAATAAAAATTAACCGACAACGTGCAGCCGATTTAAATATCAGCGCCCAGGAAATTGGGGTAGCACTACAGTTAGCTATTAATGGGCAGGTTGCCACAAACTACCTAGAAGGTGACAAGGAATATGATATTCGAATACGCCTGCAACGTGAGGAGATAAAACAGATACAGGACATAAAAAACATTATCATTTCATTGCAATCAGGTGAAGCAATTCGGCTATACGATGTGGCTAATATCAGTATTGTTCCTGCACCCAGTGTTATAAAACGAGATAACCAACTACGCATAAATGAAATTTCTGCATCTTTTGACTCCGACACAGATTATAGTCAGTTAATTGAAAATGTATTTAACATAGTTAATGAAATTCCTGTTCCAGACGGTTACATTGTTTATGACGGCGGCACCCTGGACACTTTAAAAGAAAACCAGTCAAGTAGTTATATTTTACTGGCACTTGCCGTTTTTCTGGTTTTTGTTGTGATGTCAGTACAGTATGAATCGCTTACAAACCCACTCATTATTATTTTAGGCGTACCTTTTACATTAATCGGGGTTTATCTTGCCCTTGAATTTGCATTAAGCAATCAATTAAGTATGCCCGCAAGACTGGGCATAATTATGCTCGCGGGCATTGTTGTTAACAATGCCATAGTGCTGGTAGAGCAAATTGAAATTTGTCGTGAACAGGGATTTGATAAAATACCCGCTGTATTAGAAGCAGCAATATTGCGCCTGAGACCCATACTTATGACAACACTAACCAGTGTATTTGGAATGTTACCCCTGGCACTCGGATTCAGCGAAGGTTCTGAAATGTTAAAACCTCTGGCAACGGTTATCGTCTTTGGTCTTTCGTTTTCTCTACTCGTCTCTTTACTCATAATACCTATGCTCTACTTACTCATTCATAGAAAGGAACAGGTCACTTGAACAAATGGTATAACCAGGATTCATATACAGAACTGGCTGAAAATGAAATACATATCTGGCTCAACTACCTGAATGTTCATGAGGCCAGAATAAAACACCTCTACCCTCTTTTATCAGATGAGGAAAAAGAACGCAGTGAGCGCTTTAAGTTTTATAAACATCGTAAGGCATTTATATCCTCGCATGGATTTCTGCACACGGTGCTTTCTTACTACATCAACACTGCAGCCAATGAAATTAAGTTTTCACATGGTGAACAGGGTAAACCTTCAATACTTGAAGAACTTAATCCTGAAAAAATCCAGTTCAATTTAAGCCATTCAAACAACATGGCCATTCTCGCAGTTTGTAGAGCGCATTCGCTGGGTATAGATATTGAATACGCACAAAGAGAAACCGACTGGTCAGGTATTAGTAAACGTTTTTTTACTCAAAATGAACAACAACAATTCTTTAAACTAAATGAGGGTGCTCAGAAAGATGCATTCTTTCAAATTTGGACCCGCAAAGAGGCCCATATGAAGGTAACGGGGCAGGGTCTATCTCTTTCTCCATCTCAGTTTGAAATAAGTGTACCTCCGGTTGCTGCTGCTTTTTTAGGTAACTTAGAAAATCCCGATGGGCATTTTTACAAAATGAAAGATATTTTATTACCCGATATGTTTAAAGATTATTTTGCCTGTTTATCTGCTGATTTTGATTTTGATGTGGTTAGGCAGTTTATTCATTCCTGAACAAGCTTTATTAATACTTTTGATTTGAGCTTACAATGATAATGATGAAGCAAAACTTGATTTCGCAATTAACGAGGGCTGATATTTTTTAGTTTTGGACTGTATTTGCAAGCTCTTATCTTCATGGGAATTAGAATTCTGTGGTGTTGACTGTTGGAGTTTTTGCAAGCCCCTGTTTTCATGGGAACTTGAATTTTATAGCCTCACCTGTGACTTACTCACAGACCCATTTCTTCATGGGAATTAGAATTCTGTGGTTTCGCTGTCCTAGCGAGTCACTTTCTTTTCTACAGCCCATGATAATTGATATGGGAAAGTAACCAAAGAAAGTGCCGCCCTTTACTCGCTTGTTCTCATCAAAAAAGCGATGAGAATTCCCGAAAATTGTAAAGAAGGCTTTTAGTTGCATTCTAACCTGTTAGCTCAATACTCTTTTGCCGGGTCGTTCTGATGCGCCATCCAGGCTTAACAGAACTCAAAATCACATCCCTGTGATTTTGCCCCTACGTGTATACAATTTTCGGCAAGCTCCAGAGGAGAGGTAAATCTAAACCAATTTAAACCTGAGCTGAAAAAGAAAACTTCCGGGTACTATGATCTGCTTTAGCTTTTAAAGCTTTTGACTTACCCTCCCATTACACAAGCTGATGAGTGAGTAATTTTTGTGGGGCTTTCTGCGAGGATGTTTGAGCGAATTCGCTTTTTAATTCGTGAGTTCCGCAGCAGCCACAAAAATTGGGAGTGAAGAAGGTACTTTTATTTGTGCTTTTTACAAATAAAAGCTTGTGTTAAGCGGGGCGGCATTTCTTTGGTTACTTTCCCATGTCAATAATTATGGGCTGTAGAAAAGAAAGTGACTCGCTAGGACAGCGAAACCACAGAATTCTAATTCCCAAAAAGAAATGTGTCTGTGAATAAGTCAACAGGTGAAGCTATAAAATTCAAGTTCCCATGACTTGCAAATATAATCCAAAACTTAAAAATACAAACCCAAAAAGCCCCAGTTAAATAAGACACTATCAGATTTAAATTTAACCCTGACTCTCAGATAGCCATGAAAAATTTAAACTAATACAACCAATAAATATACGACTAGTTAGCAACAACTCTACCCTGACTAACACCATGACAACTACTGCAAGCACCTTCAGTAACCACCCCAGGCATAGTCCGAGTAGATCCAGGGCCACGCACCTCCACATCAACGCCACTTACAAACCCATTCCCTGTAAACAATTCGTCAATAGTTTGTGTAGTATAAAAATTACCACTATCATCCGTTTCCATAGATGCTACGATAGTATTGGTTCCACTAAGATAGAGAACAACTGTTGCTCCAGGTTGAACACTACCATTAGATTTATAAACAGTTCCTGATGTTGTGAATACGCCTACACCTGTTCCACCCTGAACATGGCAGGAAGAACTCATGCAATTCGTTCCCGCATTATGACTGGTAACACTATTATTTCCACCATCATTCGGCACAGCACCGCCACCACTATCTGAACCACAGGCGGACAAACCAAAACTAAAAATTAATACTGAAAATATCTGAGTGAATTTACCTTGCATAAGACTTTAATCTCGCTAAAAAATAGGGGGGAGTGATACT
>Ga0316207_10001243_pt1 | contig 32537 bp, 25 predicted proteins | sample 6weekpyrite_MG_FD_204943 | JGI IMG/M metagenome (GOLD analysis project Ga0316207, IMG submission 204943) | Microbial mat bacterial communities from mineral coupon in-situ incubated in ocean water Damariscotta River, Maine, United States -... | ecosystem: Environmental > Aquatic > Marine >...
AAATCACCAATAATAAATTAATATTTAATTACGATATTTTGCAGGAAAGCAACCAGATACTCCATCAGGGATTTGTGAGTGTAACCTCGGGGAAATTTTTAAAAGGCATCGACCTGGGACAGGATGAAAACTTTAACGTCTTACATTCTGACTACACACTGATGACGTTTTTTAAGGTGCCCTACTTTGATTCTGAATCACGAGTGATTTTTAGAACTTCACTACAGTACACCGACTCGGCATTGTCTTCTATCAGCCAATACTTTTTAGGTGGCCCAACCCGTGCCCGTGGTTATCCCGTCGATCAGTTCTCTGCTGACAATGCGGCTTATGCTGGTGTCGACTGGGTACTGCATTTTCCATCGTGGCTGGACTTAAATATTACCGGCTCACAAAGTTTAAGTGATTTTGCCCAACCCTTCTTTTTTGCCGATGCCGCTTATGGCGTTAAAAAATCCTTAAAGGCATCGAATGTAGATAGCACGGCAAGTCTGTACGATGTGGGTATCGGCTTTCGGATTTTTTATCAGAATCAGTTTCAGGGGAATTTACAGTTTGCGTTTCCCATTAGCAATGATTTTAGTGACGCTGATTTAGAAAAGCCCGATGATAGTGTAAGGGTGGTGTTTGATTTTCAGTATAGTTTTAAATAGGCCAAGCGAATATTTATTATGATGATAAAAATAAACCTAAAAGAATATGACAAGAGGAAACCCCATGCATGACACACCCAATATATTTGTAATGGAGTCAGGAATACTCACATCCGTAGGCATGAATACTGCCATGACATTAGCCTCTGTTCGAGCGGGTATTAATACCTATCAGGAATCAAGTTGCATAAACAAAGACCTGCACCCTGTAAAAATTGCAGCTATACCCGAAGGGGCATTTGAAATAGCCGAAGTGCAAGGTAACAACCCTTTATATCAACAAGTCAGATCACAAAGGATGCTGGGAATCGCTGCCAAAGCACTCGAAGAAGTGATGAGCGGTTACGCATTAGAAAAACCACTACCGCTTTTTCTGGGTGGCCCTGAAATAAAGCCCCTTAACCATGCCGTTATAGATGCGGATTTTATTTCTCACCTTGTCGCGTTAAGTGGTGCCAATATCGACGTACAACAAAGCCGTTTAATTGCAACCGGGCATCCTGCGGGCATTCAGGCAATTGAGCTGGCATTTCGTTACTGCCAGCAAACGGGAAATAAACACGTATTAATTGGCGGGGTGGATAGCTTGATTGATCTTCATGCTATGGGCGCATTTGACAGTGATGAACGCATGTCTGCTTACAATATCGCCGATGGGTTTGTGCCGGGTGAGGCCGCCGGTTTTTTACTGCTGTCCACCGAACAGGGTTTAAATGATTTTCAAAACCAGGCGATTGGCCGTATCAGCTATCCGGGTTTAGCCAGTGAAGAAGGCCACCGATATAGCTCGACACCTTATCTTGGGGAGGGTTTAGCCAATGCCGTCACCGAAAGCTTACGAAAATTTAATGGCCCGAAGATCAACACCGTTTTCTCAGGTATGAATGGTGAGTCCTTTGCGGTTAAAGAGCACGGTGTTGCAATGGCTCGCAACCACCAGGCACTAAATGAGACAGTAGATGTACAGCATCCGATTGATTGCTTTGGTGATATTGGCGCAGCACTCGGCCCCATATTAATTGGTTTAGGTCTAACCGGAATGCAAACAGGCGTTTATCAAAGCCCCGCGCTGGTTTACTGCTCAGCAGAACAGGAAATTCGTGCCGCCTGTTGTATTCAAAGTGTGGCATAGTTTAAACGTAATGAATAACATAGATGAATCTTAAAAATATTAAGGAGTCCAAATTATGCAATTAGGTGAAATGGTTGCTGTTGCCTTTATTAAAGAAGAGTTAGAAGAGTGTCCGTTTACGCAAGAAATTGTGGATTCGGGTGTGTCAGAAGTTGACCCCGAGGACATTGAAAATGATTATAAAAAAGCAGCCCGCAAAGAGCAGGAAAACAATGGTGGTACGCTGGGCAACAACCTGAGCAAAGGACAACCCGGCTCGAAAGGAACGGTAGGGGGCCCCTATCCGCCCGATGGCTATTTAAAAACAGACCAGCCCCTAGATTCAAAACCCGACCGAGGTCAACACTATGCTTATGTTGAAGGTGCAGATGAATACCCGGACGATAAATACCCCTATGTGGTTGCGGCCCACCACTTAATACCGGGAAAAGCATCGCTAGCACCAAGTAAATTAAAATCTTTTATGACAGAAGGTGAAAGTGTCAAAACCGAAAGTGGCAAGTCATGGAAAATTGCTTGCCATATTGGCTACAATGTCAACGGAGCGCATAATGGCATCTGGTTACCGGGTAACTATGCTATACGCGAACCCACTAAAAGCTGGTATAAATCGCCAGATGCTAGCAAAAAATGGAGTGAGCTGGGAGATCACCCATGGTGCATTAACTATGTAGCATCCACATCTAAAGTGACTCAGCGTCAGTTTCACGATACACATAAAAAATACAACAAAGCAGCAAAGAAATTACTTAATAAAATAGCCACCAAACTATATGCGCATCAGGACAAGTGCGAAGAGTGTGCAAAAAAAATGAACGGCGAAATCACACCTCCTTATTTTATTAAGCAACGGCTCTATAATATTTCCAATTACCTGCATTGTCAGTTAACTGGGTCACCTAGTACCTGGAAGCGGCCCTGGTATGCATCTGATAGGTGGTGCGATAAAGTTTATTCACCCGCAAGTGGAAGAATGGATAGTGCATTTTTAGATGCATACGATTCAGCTCGTTCTGTAAATAAATAATTTAAAGAGAAATACTAATGACATACTATGTAATGGATGGTGAAGGCGTTTACCCAATACTGGCAATTGAAGAAGAACCAGATTTACCTGGCGGCCCTTGGTATCACGGCCATAAACTAAAAATAACTGTTCCAACACCATTAGAATATATTTTAGAAATTGAAGATGAGGAGCCTGATGGCAATATGAATATGCTTTATGATGGTGAAGCAATCCCTATTATGCACAACAGCCTGGTAGAAGCTCTTCAATCCGCAGGCGTAAATAACCTCGAACTTTTCCCCGCCCGCATTACCAACCCCAATACCGGTGAAATGCATGAAGATTATCAAGCCTTTAATGTAGTGGGGTTAGTCTCCGCCGCCGATCTTGAAAACTCAACGCTGATGAATGAGTCCGATACCCCCACTTTACTGGATACAGACTTTGATAGCCTGGTAATTGATGAAAGCAAAACCATGGGCTTTCGTTTATTTCGACTGGCTGAAAATTGCAGTGCAATTGTGGTCGATGAAAAAGTGAAAGCCGCCGTTGAAGAAAGAGGCATTCCGGGGATTGTTTTCTATGGGCCGGGTGAATGGTCGGGTTAATTTAGCTCGGAACAACAGACCAAGTGAATATTATATAAGATTGGTTACTGTCCAATATCAAATTCTATGAATGATTTTAAAATATGAATCACTATCAACTCACCCTCGACGAGCTACAACCCGTATCCTTCTGGGCTGATAATAGCCAGCTTAAAAACCGATTAAACTCGGCCTATATCAAGTTTAAAAATAAACATGATATAGACAAGGTGGTTTTATATGTTCATCACCCTATTCAAGGGTGGTGTCAGGTTTACAATACCAGAAACGGCTATCAAGTCATTAACAACCCTTTGAAGTTAGACTACAACGCGCTCATTATGGCGATCATTCACACCCTGACACAGGCGGAACATATTCCGAGTGCCAAACAAAAACAGCAAAAAAGAGCGCGCAACTTACAGATTGAACGTAATATCAATGCCGAAATTCAACGACGTACTTTTCATATTGTTAAACCCAATAAAAAATAATAAATACAAATTACATTACTCTCTTATTATTTCGAGTCTCCTTAAAAACTGGGTACCTATCTTTGCAAGTATGACGAAGTTAATTGCATTTGTTTCATGTCTTGAACGATCGAAATCAGCTTAAGCCTTTATACAAAGAAGTTTTGAGCATAAGGTAACAAATGTTAACAAGACACCTGTGAATTTTATTTTTGGTGAGTTTTATTTTTGGTGAGTTTCCGAGGAGAATCTATTTAAAGACACGACATTCCCGATACAAGCATTCGCGAATGTCGAAGTGTGTATTTGCTTTTAAGCAGCTCTCCAGGGTGAAATAAATAACACCTTATTCCAGGGTTCGCTTCGCGCCGCTTAAGTATTCGTCAGCTAAAGCCAATGCCTACTGAAGATAACTTATAAACTTACGCCAACATATCTTTCAATGCTGCCAAATGACTTCGCCCACGTTCTTTGGCCTGCACTTCATCTACCTTACGGCCCCCGCCTTCCCATTCAATTTCATCTTCGGGCAACTCGCTTAAAAAACGGCTCGGTTCGCACTCAACATCTTCGCCGTAACGTCGGCGATGCTTGGCATAAGTGATGGTTAATTCCTGTTGCGCGCGGGTAATTCCCACGTATGCCAGGCGTCGCTCTTCGTCTAAATTTTCTTCCATAATACTGGTACGATGCGGCAGGGTCTCCTCTTCTACGCCCACTATAAACACATAGGGAAACTCCAACCCTTTTGCCGCATGCAAAGTCATTAAGCTCACCATGTCTTCTTTAGACTCTTCTTTATTGCGCTCTAAAATATCCATTAAACTCATGTGCGACACCAGCTCGCCTAAATTTTTGCCTTTTTCATCTTTATATAAACGCGCTAACCAGTCGGTTAATTCGTACACATTTTGCATGCGCTTTTCAGCAATTTTTATATCACTACTTTGTTCTTCTAACCAGTTTTGATAACCGATATCTTTAATCATATCTTTAACGACTTCTATCGGATTACCGCGCTCCGCATTATCGCTTAATAAATTAATCCAGTTAGTGAAGTTTTGCAGTTTAGTCATGGCGCGCTCATTTAAAATGGTCGACAACCCCATTTCAAAACTGGCTTCAAATAAACTTACATTTCGCGCATTGGCATACTCACCTAATTTTTCTAAGGTACTGCCGCCAATTTCTCTACGTGGTGTATTGATAATTCTTAAAAATGCAGTGTCGTCATCCTGATTTGCCAGCAATCGCAAATAGCCCATAATGTCTTTAACTTCGGCGCGCTCAAAAAAAGAGGTGCCGCCACTTACCGCATAAGGAATTTGCATTTCACGCAAATATTTTTCAAAAATTCGCGACTGATGATTACCCCGATATAAAATTGCATAGTCACCAAACTTAGTGCGTTTTTGAAACTTGTGGGTATTTAATTCCACCGTCACCCGCTCGGCTTCACCATCGGCTCCGGGGCATTCGATAATGCGAATGTTTTTTCCCATCCCTAAATCCGACCACAATTGCTTTTCAATGGCATGGGGATTATTTTGAATCAAATGATTGGCGCATTTTAAAATACGTGAAGTTGATCGGTAGTTTTGCTCTAGTTTTATGAGTTTTAATTTTGGATAATCCTCACCCAACAGTGCCAGGTTTTCGGGCCGCGCACCGCGCCATGAATAAACCGACTGATCGTCATCACCTACCGCGGTTAATCGGCCGTGATTGCTCAGCAATAATTTAACCAGTTGATACTGGCTGGCATTGGTATCCTGATACTCATCGACTAATAAATAATGAATCCGATTCTGCCATTTTTCTAACACCTGCGGGTGGTTTTGAAACAATACCACCGGCTGTAAAATTAAATCATCAAAATCAAATGCATTGTAAGCTTTAAGCTGTCGCTGATAACGCGAATACAACATCGCATGTTTTATTTCGGTATCATTTTCCGCATTGGCAATGGCTTGCTCCGGCGAAATAAAATCATTTTTCCAGCGCGAAATCGCCCAGCGCGCTTCCTCTGCGTCATCGACATTACTTAAAGACTCCAACGCATATAAACCTTTAATCAGCACCAGAGTATCGGTGGAGTCAAACACACTGAAGCCGGTTTTATAACCCAGATGTTTATGCTCGATACCCAATATTCGCAGGCCTAAATTATGAAAAGTCGAAACAATTAAACCCCGCGTTTCGCCCTTGCCCAACAAACCTTTTACCCGCGCTTTCATTTCACGAGCAGCTTTATTGGTAAAAGTGACCGAGGCGATGTGAATGGGCTTAATACCACAATCACGAATTAAATAAGCAATTTTCTGGGTGATTACACGGGTTTTACCCGAGCCTGCGCCAGCCAACACGAGCATTGGCCCGGAAATATATTCGACGGCTTCGCGCTGTTGAGTATTGAGACCGGCTAGTGGATGAGTTTCTGAATTAAAATTTGAGTTCACTGATATCTTTGAATTGAGTTGTTGATTGTTTAATTAATAATTTCGGGTGCACCCATCGCGATTTGAAGATCGCTCCCACAAAAAACCGTAGGTGTTAGCGTTAGCTGGCGACCAAAATCCTGCTTCGTGACCCTAGTTTATAGACTCCCCAAAAAAGAGATATAGCCCATCTGAATTATTTTCTTTTATAGTCAATTAGTATCCCAGCTGATAGACTTTAAACCCATGAAAAATATAGATAAATCAGGCATATTAGCAGGGGCAACTCAAATTCCCTCCAACAATTACGACCTACGGCCCGCCGGCAAAAACATTCGCCTGATTGTAGTACACAATATTAGCCTGCCACCGGGGGAATTTGGCGGGGCGTATATTAACCAGTTATTTACTAATCAGCTCAATCCGAATGATCACCCCTATTTTGCGGACATTTATCAGCTAAAAGTATCATCGCACCTGTTAATACGCCGCGACGGGGAAGTCATTCAATATGTCCCCTTTAGTAAACGCGCCTGGCATGCAGGGGCATCAAACTATTGCGGCGAACAATGTTGCAATGATTTCAGCATCGGCATCGAGCTGGAAGGCGCTGATGATATAGATTACGAATTAATTCAATACGAAACCCTCGCAGAGCTGATTATTCAGCTCAGACAAAGCTACCCCGGCATCCCCAAAGATGCTATAACCGGCCACAGCGATATTGCGCCGGGGCGTAAAACCGACCCCGGCCCCGCATTTAACTGGGACCAGCTACACCAAACCATTAAGCAAAAACTGATAAAAGGTTAACTTTCACATGGCACTTATTTGCATTTTATTTGGCATTATTTTCGATCGCATGAGCGACATTCTCGAAAACTTTCGTCACTTTGACTGGTTTGATGAATACAGCCGCTGGATGTTAAAAACCCTACCTGGCATAGGCTCGCAAAACCTTTCCTCTATTTTAATTTTATTATTGCCGGTAATGCTGGCGGTGATGTTGTTGCAAATTTGGTTTGCCGGACGCTTGATGGGCCTCATCGATCTGCTATTTGGATTGGCTATTTTTGCATTCAGTATCGGCCCTAAAGACCTCAACCGACAAATTAACCGTTATTTAGAAGCCCGTGAAAATGGCGATGATACAACCGCCAGCAACGAAGCCAGTGCAATTATGCAAAAAGAAGCGCCAGAGAATAGCGACCAGCAAATTGTTGAAGTCATGCGTTCGGTACTACACGAATCAAATGATCGATTTTTTGCGGTAATTTTCTGGTTTGTGGTGCTCGGCCCATTTGGCGCACTACTCTACCGACTTACTTCCCACACCATGCGAAGCACTGGCAACGCCACACTTGCCAACGCGGCACGCCAACTTCAAGCCACACTCGCCTGGGCACCGGCACATTTAGTCGCCATGGGTTTCGCCCTTACCGGCAACTACGAAGGAGCCAAGCAAGAATACGACAGTAAAAATAAGCAGGATGATTTATATGACTGCAACTATCACACCCTCATAACCGCCGGCCAAGGCGCATTAAGGGATTGTGCCGCAGGTGAAGAAACCGCCTGCATTCGCTCTGCTCGGGCACTGGTTTTAAGAACATTGGTAGTCTGGTTGGCCTTTATTTCAATCTTAACTTTAATCGGCTGGGTGTCATGAACCGCGTAGAGACAATCACCCAAATCGATATTATTCGCCACGGCGAACCCGAAGGCGGACGCCGCTACCGGGGTTCTAGTGTTGATGACCCCTTGAGTCAACTCGGCTGGCAACAACTATGGAATGCGGTACCCGAAAAACCCACTTGGCAACATATCATTACCTCACCACTTTCACGCTGTTTGAAATTCAGCGAAGCGCTGTCGGACACGCTCAACATTAATTTTAGCGTTGAAAATAATTTAAAAGAAATTGGCTTTGGTAGCTGGGAGGGACGAACCCCGGAAGACATTCAAAACAATGAAGGTGATGCGCTGCAAAATTTTTTATCCGACCCCGTGCATAACCGCCCGCAGGGTGCAGAACCCCTCGATGAATTTGCCGAACGCATTTGGGCTGCTTATGAAAATATTGCCAAACAATACTGCGGCCAGCATGTTTTAATTGTTGGGCACGCAGGGGTGATTCGCGCCATCACCAGTAAAACATTAGGCATGGCATTGGATGATGTGTACAGCCGATTAAAAATTGAATATGCGGCGATTGCAACAACACGCATAGTAGGTGATAAAAAACCGGTTATGATTTTAACTTAGATTTAAATATTAAAAAATCAATATGACAAAATATTTTTTGGGTTCCGCATATTCATTAAAAATATCTGTAATTATATTTTTAACATTTTATATGCTGTGTTCGCCCACACGGGTTAATGCAGAACCCGCATGGCAACCAGATTACACATTAACAAAAAAAATATTACACACCAAAGACGGCTAAACCAACCTTTGGTTTAAAAATTATCAAGTTAACGGAACACCAGTGAAATTATAAGACTAAATTAAACGCCGCTCCCAAAACGTTATTAGCATTAATTTTTTTTAAGAAATAACTCTTCCATATCAAAAGCTGACAAAGGCCGGCTAAACCAGAATCCCTGAATCGTATCGCAACCCTGTTCGCTTAAAAAATCCAGTTGCTCTTGCAGCTCAACGCCTTCCGCGATCACGTCCATATCTAAGCCATGTGCCATCGCAATAATCGCAGTCACGAGCGCAGCATCTTCTTCATCAACCTTTACATCGCGAATAAAGGCCTGATCTATTTTTAAAGTATCAATAGGGAAACGTTTTAAATAGCTAAGTGATGAATAACCCGTTCCAAAATCATCTAAAGATAAGCTCACGCCTAAAGATTTAATTTTTTTGAGTCTGGCATCGGCAACTTCCGGGTCTAAAATTAATGCACTCTCGGTTAACTCTACACCTAGTTTTTCTGCAGGCATGCCAGTTTCTTTTAAAATTGACTCAATTAATTGAGTAATTTTTTCATCTTTTAATTGCCGTGCCGATAAATTAACTGAAATTTTTTGTAAGTTATAACCCGCATCAATCCAACGTACGCCTTGCTCACATGCTTCGCGAAACACCCATTCTCCAATTTTCAAAATCATACCGGTTTCTTCGGCAACAGGAATAAAATCAGCTGGTGAAATAAAGCCTTTTTCAGGGTGCTCCCACCGCACCAAAGCTTCCATACCAATCATTTTTTCATCGCTCATTCTAACCTGCGGCTGGTAATACAAATGCAACTCATTATGATCAATTGCACGGTGTAAATTATTTTCTAATGCCAAACGCTCAAAAGATGAACGATTCATTGAGTCGGCAAAAAATTGAAAATTATTTTTACCCTGCGCTTTTGCATGATACATTGCAGAATCAGCATGCTTTAATAACTCATCAATATGTTTGCCATCTTCTGGATAAATAGCTATGCCAATGCTGGTAGAGATATGCACTTCCTCTCTGCCTAATTTCATAGGTTGCGCAATACTCTCGACAATCCGATTTGCTATGTATGTAATTGCTCGCCGACTATCAACATCATCCAGCAAAATAGTAAATTCATCGCCACCAGATCGCGCAATAGCCGAATTATTGCCATCAACATTAATCGCAACCGAATCGGTTTTACGCACCGCTTCGATTAAACGTTGCGATGTTATTTTAAGTAATTCATCACCCGCAGAATGCCCCATCGAATCATTAATGAGTTTAAATCTATCTAAATCTAAAAACATTATCGCAAGAATTTTATCATTGCGCTCAGCCTGCGTAATCGCATGTTCCAAACGATCTTTGAACAAACGACTATTAGGCAAAGCAGTTAAGCTATCATGATAAGCAAGATACGCTATTTGGTCATCGGCTTGCTTACGCTCCGTAATGTCTCGCACCAATGCAATCACTTCGCGAGACTTTACCGGCATCATTCGCACTTCGTAGTAATATACTTTTTTATCGTGATAAATAACAAATTCAAAATTTTTTGTTTTGAGCTGTTCTAAAACCTGCTTAATCGAAACGTTAAATTTATCGACCACTTCTATATTAAAAACATCTTTTATGTGCTGATTGATTAAACGCTCACCGTTTAAATAATGATGACTGCTTTGGCCTAGTTTATAAGTGATGATTTTACCCGTCGCATCAAAATGAAAAAGCTGATCGGGAATGGCCCGAAACACTGCATTCATTTCATCGTTAGCGATTAATAATTCCTGCGCACTTTCAGAAAGCGAAAATTCGAGTTTACGTTGCACCTCATCAAATTGCTGATAGGCGCTATCAACTGACATTAGAAATTCTTTCCACGGCGATGTGCCGATATCTACTGCGGGCAGATGTTCTTGTATTTGCTGTTTAAGTAAATAATATAGATTGCTATCGCTCATAAGTCGGGAATGTTGTTATTGTTAGCCCAACTATAGTTTTAGCAGATTTTGGTGATTTTGCTGATTTTGTTGATTTTGTTGATTTTTTTTGAAAAGCAATTGCCCGCAAACGAACATAAATATTCAGCTTTGCGGACTCACACTTGCACTCAATTTTTGTGTTTAATGATTAAGTCTTGTTATAAATTTCAGCACCCTTACCGATAAACTCAATGGCTTTTTCCTGCATTCCCTGTTCGATGGCCGCATCGGCAGTAATGCCCTGTTTTTTCGCGTAGTCACGCACATCCTGCGAAATTTTCATTGAGCAAAAATGCGGGCCACACATGGAGCAAAAATGTGCAACTTTCGCGGACTCTTTGGGCAGGGTTTCATCGTGATATTCGCGCGCACGCTCCGGATCGAGCCCCAGGTTAAACTGGTCTTCCCAACGAAATTCAAACCGTGCTTTGCTCATCGCATTATCACGAATCTGTGCGCCCGGATTGCCCTTGGCTAAATCTGCCGCGTGTGCTGCAATTTTATACGTGATAATGCCTTCGCGCACATCGGCTTTATTAGGCAGGCCCAAATGCTCTTTAGGTGTCACATAACACAGCATCGCACAGCCATACCAGCCGATATTCGCCGCGCCCAGTGCCGAGGTAATGTGATCATAACCGGGGGCAACATCCGTAGTGAGCGGCCCTAGTGTATAAAACGGCGCTTCAAAACAGTCTTGCAGTTCCTTGTCCATATTTTCTTTAATCATCTGCAAGGGCACATGACCCGGGCCTTCAATCATCACCTGCACATCATGCTTCCAGGCAATTTTAGTCAGTTCACCCAAGGTTTCCAGCTCGCCAAATTGTGCCGCATCATTGGCATCGGCCAGTGAGCCGGGGCGCAGGCCGTCACCTAATGAAAAGCTCACATCGTAGGCTTTCATAATTTCACAAATATCTTCAAAATGCGTATACAGGAAATTTTCCTGATGATGCGCTAAGCACCATTTCGCCATAATAGACCCGCCGCGCGACACAATGCCGGTCACCCGTTCTGCTGTCATCGGCACATATTGCAAGCGCACACCAGCGTGAATGGTGAAATAGTCTACGCCCTGCTCAGCTTGTTCGATCAATGTATCGCGGAAAATTTCCCAGGTTAAATTTTCGGATTTACCGTTTACTTTTTCCAGCGCCTGATAAATCGGCACCGTACCAATCGGCATCGGTGCATTACGTAAAATCCATTCGCGTGTTTCGTGAATATTTTTGCCGGTTGATAAATCCATTAGCGTGTCACCACCCCAACGTGCTGACCAGGCCATCTTCTCAACTTCTTCTTCGATAGAGGAAGTCACCGCAGAGTTACCAATATTGGTGTTTACTTTCACCCGAAAATTACGCCCAATAATCATCGGCTCCACTTCGGGGTGGTTAATGTTGGCAGGGATAATTGCACGCCCCGCTGCAATCTCACTGCGTACAAATTCGGCGGTCATTTCATCGGGCAAGTTTGCACCAAAGCTTTCACCCGCATGCTGCTTAAGTAATTTTTTATATTGCGGATCTTTACGCAGCTCGGTGAGTTTTTGGTTTTCACGAATCGCCACATACTCCATTTCCGGGGTAATAATGCCCTGACGCGCATAATGCATCTGGCTGACATTTTTACCCGGCAATGCACGACGCGGGTTGCTAATGTGCTCAAAACGCAGGCTGGCCAGCTCGGGGTTATTTTGGCGTTCTGTGCCAAATTCCGACGTTGGACCGTCTAACTGCTCGGTATCGTTGCGTTCTTTAATCCAGTTGCCACGAATATCCGGCATACCTTTCATTAAATCAACTTCGACATCAGGGTCGGAAAACGCACCGGAAGTGTCGTAAACCGGCACCGGCGGATTAACCTCAAAGCCCATACTATCGGGTGTATTGTCCTGCTCTATCTCTCGCATACCTACTCGAATGTCAGGGCGCGAACCGGTAACATAAACTTTGCGAGAATTTCTAAACGGGCGCGTAACGTCTTCGGATAGCCTGGCGGTGTTTTTAATAAAATCTTCTGGGATGGCGCTCATAGTCATTCCTCATATTGTAATGTGTCAAAAACGAGGGGAAGGCGCGTATAGGCAAAGCTTCCCTTCATCAGTACTTTATGCATCCGCATAAGCTGGGTCAGGTTCTAAGGGTTTAGGTCTAAACCAATGACTCGATTTAGAGAATTCTCAAAATCATGCAACAAGAAATTAATAGCTGCATAAAATTCCCCTAGCTTGTGGGCGCTAAGTTTACCTGAGCAAGTTGCTTAGGTATAGGGGTATCCAAGATAGTTGACAGGGGGTAGAATCAACGCAAATAAAATAAATTAATCGCAGTCACCATTAAACGCTATTGGTAGACGCTTTGGGGAATTTAGGTATGTCATCACATCTGGAACAAGCTCGTTATAATATGGTTGAGCAACAAGTGCGCCCTTGGGATGTACTAAACGACAAAGTGCTCAACACGCTAGAAACCATTCCACGCGACCAGTATGTGCCCGCTCAATATTTAAATCTGGCCTATGCGGACACGGCTATTCCCCTGAATGAATCTCAGAAAATGCTGCACCCTATTATTGAGGGTCGCATTTTGCAGTTACTAAATATTCAACCCGAAGACGATGTGCTGGAAATTGGCACCGGCAGTGGCTACTTAACCGCATGCATTGCAAACTTAGCCTGTCATGTTGAAAGCATTGAAATTGATGAAGCGCTGGCAAAACGCGCAGCACAAACGCTATTAGAACAAGGCATATTCAATATTTCATTAAGTATTGGCGACGGCCTTGAAAGCTCAGCTATCAATAAAAAATATAATCACATTATTTTAACCGGTGCGGTAGCCGATATTCCCCAAAGCCTTAAAAATGCACTAAAAGATAAGGGTAAAATGTTTGTGGTGACCGGTAATGCGCCGGCGATGACTGCGCATATTATTACGCGCACTGCAGACGATAAATGGTCGGATGAAGTTGTTTTTGAAACGGTCATCAAGCCTTTAGTTCACGGCGAGAAAAAAGCCGAGTTTAAATTTTAATTTACCGTCAAATTAAGTACAAACATATAACGTAAAATAAAAAGTAAAATTTAGAATATGAAAAAAAATGCCATCCCGTTTGTTGCCTCTGTCTGTTTATTTCTGAGTTTTACAATAAGTGCCCAAGACTCTGTTTTAGAAAGTACTTCCGCAAATACAAACAAGCCTTCGCTAAATTTTTCACAAGCACTGGATATAGCAATTTTACATGACCAGGATTTACAGGCTGCGGAATTTGTGTACCAAAGTGCAGTGGCTAGCCGCGGCATTAGCAAAGCGGCTTTGTTACCCCAATTAAATTTATCCGGGTTTAGCAGCACAACAGATCGTGAGGCGTTTTATGAAAATCCCGGTTTTCCCGACACCACCGCGACCGTTGATACTACCGGCTACAACCTGTCTTTAAGCCAGACGCTTTATAATCACGGCATCTATAAAAGATTACAACAAACCGATATGGCTATTGCATCTTCGCTCGCCAAAGTAGAAGCCGCTCGGCAGGATTTAATTGTTCGATTAGCCACCGCCTATTTTAATGTGCTAGGTGCACAGGATAATTTAAAATTTGCAAGTGCCGAAAAAGAATCCATCAGCAAACAATTAGAACAATCCAAAAAACGTTTTGAAGTGGGCTTAATTGCAATTACCGACGTTAAAGAAGCACAGGCCAGTTACGATACATCTGTCGCTCAGGAAATTGATGCTGAAAATATTTTATTTGCCCAGTTCGAAGCGTTAAGCGTTATTTTAGGCACTTACACAACCAACATTTCTGCATTACGGGATGACATCCCCCTGCTGATTCCCGAGCCAGCTAACATGCTGAAATGGACGGAAAGCGCCAAAGAAAATAATTTAATATTGAGAGCAGCAAAGTATGATTATCAAGCCGCGCAAAAACAAGTTGATGCGGATCAATCTGAACATCTGCCTTATCTTGATTTACTGGCACAGCATCAATACTCCAATCAAGAGGGGGGCACCTTTGGTTCTGAGCGTACCGACACAACATTAACAGTACAACTAACCGTGCCGATTTATAGCGGCGGCGGCATCAATGCCAAATACAAACAATCGGTTGCACTCAAAGAACAGGCGCGCGCGCTAAAAGAAAAAGCGCAACGACAAGCCATGCAGCAAACTCGTGATGCTTACCTTGGGGTCACCTCAACAATTGCCCAGGTAAAAGCACTTAAGCAAGCATTGAATTCAACACAGGCTGCACACGAAGCGACTCAAGCAGGCTTTGAAGTGGGAACGCGTACGGCCATTGATGTATTAACAACTTTACGCGATGTGTTTCGCGCCGAAAGAGATTATGCGCGAGCCCGTTATAATTATATTATTAATACGTTAAGTTTAAAACAAGCTGCAGGCACTTTGAGCACTGATGAAGGCCGAGCGATTAATATGTTTATTCAGTAATTAGATTATTATGAAACCAACAAGCATTACGTCATATTTACGAAAGCAGATATCCAGAAACTACCGTCATGTAACACCACTCGATTCCAGCCTTCACTGGAATGACAAACACAGACGTAGCTAAATATTTTAACTAACATAATTGGCAATTTCCATTGATTAAAGCCGTTAACCCACTCGATTACCTCGCGCCTAAACATTGGCCCACCTGGTTGCTAATAGGAATCATGCGTCTGGTTTGTTTTTTACCGCTACCCGCTATTGTGTTTTGCGGGTCAATACTGGGTAAGCTTTTATATTTTGCCATGCCTTCTCGACGTCGAGTTGCTGCAATTAATTTACGCCTAGCCTTTCCCGATGCAGATGAGATAGAAATTCAAAGATTGGTTAAACTCAGTTTTAAAAACATGGCCGTGGGTGGCTTCGAGCTAGGACTTAACTGGTGGGAAAGTGACAAACTATTTGATTTATGTGAGATAGAAGGCAAGGAACATTTAATTCCCCCAAAAGGCAAGGGCATTATTTTATTAAGTGCCCACTTTACCAGTTTAGAAATTCCCGGGCCAACATTGATCCACTATTTACCGATACCTTTTCAGGTAATGTATAAACATGCGCACAATCAACTATTCGATGCGTTTATGCTGTATCACCGCAGCCGACTTTACGAAGCGGTTGTAGATTATCATAAACCTATCACCATGATACGCGGACTAAAAAATGGTAATGCCGCATGGTATGCACCAGATCAAGACTTTCGTGGAAAAGATATGGTCTTCGCACCTTACTTCGGCATTCCTGCAGCCACATTAACTGCACCGGCACGTTTTTCGCAAATGACCGGCTCGCCCGTTGTTCCTTATTATATAAAGCGCAATGACGATAACCGTAGTTATAAACTCGTCGTTTTACCCACCATTAAAAACTTCCCTACGGGTGACAATGACAAAGACGCATTAATTATCAACCAGACTTTAGAGCGCCTTATTTTACAAAATCCTGAACAATATTTATGGGCACACAAGCGTTATAAAAACCGACCCGCAGGTGCAGATCCGATTTATCCAGAGAAATGACTTCGCAGGAGTTAGCTTTAGCTAACTCCTGCATAAAAACCGCTATCACAAACAAAATATATTTATGGCATATCGTTTTCTAACTATTTTTTTATGGCCGGTATTTTTTTTATATACTTTAAAAATAGCGCTGCGTGATAAATCATCAGCCTACTTTTTTCAACGCCTGGGATTTTCATACCCCAAACAAACATCGCAAACAATTTGGGTTCATTGTGCATCCGTCGGTGAAGTTAATACCTTTTTACCTTTACACCATAAACTCTTAACACAACACCCGCAGACTCAATTTGTAATCACTACTAACACCGTAACGGGTGCTCACACCGTTGCACGACACAAACTTGAACGTACACAACATTGCTTTTTACCTGTCGAATCGGCTTTTTCCATTATACGTTTTTTAACAGCATTACAGCCAACACAATGCATCATTATGGAAACCGAAATTTGGCCGTTACTTTATAAACTTTGTCATACAAAAAATATTTCAATTTCGATTATCAATGCACGCCTTTCACATCGCACACTCAACACCAATAGCTGGGTTAAATCACTTTATAAAACCAGCCTTTCTTATGTTGATGCTATTTTATGTAAATCTGATAATGAATTAAAAAACTTTAAAACATTAGGTGCGAACGACGAGCAATTAAAACTGGCTGGCAACTTAAAGTTTACATTTATCAAAAACAAGACACCATCTGCTCTAGTCCCTTTCACAAATAAAAAATATTGTGTTGCCGCCTCTACTCACAATAACGAAGAAGAGCAGCTAGCCGCACTTTGGAAAAAACTTAACACAGAGTTGTTGCTGGTAATTATTCCAAGACACCCGAATCGTACAAAGCAGATTCAAAAACAACTCAATGCCCTTGAAATTAATTATGCCGTGCGTAGCCAACAAGATGAGATAAGCAATGAAACACAGATTTATCTGGCCGATACCTTAGGTGAATTAAATAAATTTATGCGGTGTGCACAATGGGTTTTTATTGGCGGCTCGTTAATTGAGCACGGTGGGCAAAATATTTTAGAGCCCGCACGTTTAGGCAAACTCATATTTTGTGGCCCGCATATGTTTAATTTTAAGGATGAATTACAGCTATTACTTAAACACAAAGCCTGTGTGCAAGTTAAAAATATATCCGAATTAGAAATGCAGCTTTCTCGCTATAATAATTCGCCAGAAAAATTTAATACCATTGGCGACAATGCAAAAAATGCCCTCATTAAACAAGCCACTATTTTAGAAACTTATATTAAATATTTAAGCTAGACCCGATATGCATCAATCAGCAATTGCCAACATGTTTGTGTGAAAAAATAATTTTGATGCACGCCTTGTTGTTTAAGTAACGATCGTTTTAGTCGTTGTAAATTTTCTTCCATCCAGGTTTCGGTTTTAACCGATTTTCCCCGTAATTCGCCCTTATCAAAATCAACCAAATAAACGCTGCCTTTTGTATTTAACAAAATATTATTGGCATTTAAATCCGCATGATAAACGCCGGCATTATGAAATCGACGAATACATTCACCAACACCTTGCCACTGTGTCGATGTTAATTCTCGCTGAGTTAATATCTCATCTAAGGTCTGCACATTGGAAATGCGCTGCACTAAGATTTGCGCACGATAAAACGGACTAAACCCAAATGGCCAGCGACACACCGAGGCGGCAATGGCTTGTGGAACCGGCAACCCCTGCCCGTGCATCCACTGCAACATGCGCCACTCTTTGACCGAGCGCGTATTTTCCACATTGAGACCGAAATAAGTTTGCTGAATCAGGCGGGCAACTAAACCGCCACGCATATATTTTCGATACACCGCCGAGTGCCCATTAATTTCAATAAACCAGGCCTGCCCCCGCCCCCCACTGGTGATACGCTCGCTCGACGTAGCCTGTTGTAAAATGTCATGGTTGAGCAGATTGGCTTGCGGAGCATTTAAAAACAGCGGATCATATAATAATGAACAGTGATTATTGTGAATAACCCCTTCTGACTGATTCTTGTTCTGCTGTATTTGACTCAAAGACTTTGCTCAATTTCTGTTAGATTTCACGATCGCTTGATCTACTGGGCTATGATACCTATTTTTTATAAATAGACATGACAATTTGCTTTTTATCGAGCTTTTTTATATAGGGTTGGTCCTAGTTATGCACAGATGCGATATTTATCTACACATCACAATTTAAGCATTTCTTAATACACCTATTCTGTCAAATATTTTTTAATTTATTTGTAAGTTATTGTTTTTTAATAACTTAATATTATTGTTCGTTTTTTAAGCAATCTAGTAACAATTCCGACATAATTCGATTTCAGGCCACAATCGAAGATTCATCAACAGAGTTATCCACAGGTTTTGTGGATAACCTGAGTGCCCAACCTATACCCCCGATTACACAACGCTTTAAATGTTTTTTATTAATAAAATGGTGAAAGAATAAGAAAGCGGCACATTGGCCTCTCTTAGCAAAAGAGGTGATATATACAATATGCCTTATCCGGCTATGCTAGTTAATAGAGTGACGAGAAGGTTGACTTACCCCCCAAGTACCATATTGGTAATCACCGACTTGGTGTAAAGGTGCTTAGGTATTTTATCTTTTATTTTTGCATGCAGCTGAGGCAATTTTGACCAATGCACGCCTTGTTTGTGATGGTGTGCCGTGTGGTAGCCCAAATTACCCGTTAATAAATTATAAAGCGGGTTCAAATTATTATTCGATGCTTCAAATTCATTTTGGGTATCCAGGCCCGAATGGTGCTCATAGGTTACATAGGCGGTAAACAACAAGCTGGTAATCATCGGCAGCACAAACAACAGCAATGCTTCTACTGGCTTATACCAAACCAGTAAACTCACAAATACAAACGTAATAATGGTATAAATCACAAACGGCTTAAGTTGTTTCGGATGTTTTTTACCGACGCTATATCCCCGTGGATAAGCCGTAACCGCGACATTAACCGTATACTCAATCACGCCCATTTTAGTGCCATCTTCGCGCATCCAGCGGCTTTCGTCTTTTTTTTGATCGAGAAAGTTCAGGTGGTGTCCCAGCACGTGGTGCAAACGCCACAAATGCGTCGTGACCCCCGTATGTAACGCATACGCTAATTCCAGCCCACGATTCAGTACGGCATTTCTAAAGGTAAACAAATGTTGATGGTGATGATTCCACGCACAAATAGTGCCTTTGGGAATAATCATTACTAAATAATAAACAAACAGAACCAGCACATTGCTGACGGTAAAATATAAAATAAAATCAACCACAGTAAGGGCCAATATAATTAACACTGGTAAACGATCTTCCTTATACCTGAAAATACTGGATACTTTCTGGTTTGACTGCGGGTCGCCCATAGATTTGCTCTGCTTTTTGTAAGGTTAAAATTTAAATTTGATACTTGAATATAAAATCCACTAAGTATCGTAGCCCAAATTGGGTGATAACCAGCGCTCGGTTTCGGCTAGTGTCATATTTTTACGCTTCGCATAATCTGCAACCTGGTCACGATTGATTTTAGCCACGGCATAATACTTCGACTCCGGATTACTAAAATACCAGCCACTCACCGATGCGGCGGGCAGCATTGCAAAGCTTTCCGTGATACTGATGCCGGCGTTTTGATCCGCATCAATCAACTGCCAGAGTTTGGCTTTTTCGGTATGATCGGGGCAAGCAGGGTAACCGGGGGCCGGGCGAATACCGTTGTATTGTTCCGCAATCAATGCATCATTATCCAGAGTTTCACCTTCTGCATAAGCCCAGAATTCTTTGCGCATACGTTTGTGCATTAACTCGGCGAAGGCTTCGGCCAAACGATCGGCCAACACTTTGAGCATAATTGATGAGTAATCATCATGGTTTTCTTCAAAGCGTTTTACATGCTCATCAATACCAATACCCGTGGTTACTGCAAACGCGCCAATATGATCTTTTAACTCGGACTCTTTGGGTGCAATAAAATCACTTAAACAATAATTCGGGCGACCCGGTGGTTGTTGCGTTTGAGTGCGTAAAAAATTTAGCGTGGTTTTAACTTCGCTGCGCGAGTCATCGGTATAAACTTCAACATCATCATCGTTTACTGTGTTCGCTGCAAACACACCAACTACTGCTTTTGCCGTTAACCATTTTTCATTAATAATTTTATCCAGCATGGCTTTGGCGTCTTTAAACAGTTTTGTCGCTTCCGCGCCTTTTTCTTTATCGGTTAAAATTTTAGGATAACGACCTTTTAATTCCCAGGCGAAAAAGAAGGGCGTCCAGTCGATGTAGTCTTTTATTTCTTCTAAAGAATAATCGTCAAATATTTTTACGCCAGTAAATGCGGGCTCGCCAATATCACTTTTATTCCAATCAATTTTGGCTTTATTTAAACGTGCGTCTTCAATTTTTGCCCAGTTAGTTTGTTTGCGTCGACCCGCATGATTAACTCGCACGGTTTCATAATCTTCTTTTAATTCATCAACAAATTTAGTTTTCAAATCGGGCGAAATTAAACTTTGCGCAACACCTACTGCGCGCGAGGCATCTTTTACCCATACGGTTGGGTGCTCGTAATTCTGGTCTATTTTTACTGCGGTGTGCGCTTTCGATGTGGTTGCACCGCCAATTAATACCGGCACATCCAGTTTCAAACGTTGCAGCTCTTTGGCTAAGTGAACCATTTCATCTAACGAGGGTGTAATCAATCCACTCAAACCAATAATGTCGACATTTTCTTCGCGAGCTTTTTCGATAATTTGATTGGCGGGCACCATCACACCCATGTCCACCACTTCAAAGTTATTACATTGTAAAACCACGCCGACAATATTTTTGCCTATGTCGTGCACATCACCCTTCACCGTGGCCATTAAAATTTTACCATTGGATTCCACCGCACCGTCTTTTTCCGCTTCGATAAATGGAATTAAATGTGCCACGGCTTTTTTCATTACGCGAGCAGACTTTACCACCTGTGGTAAAAACATTTTGCCGTCGCCGAATAAATCACCGACCACATTCATGCCATCCATTAACGGCCCTTCAATTACCTGAATCGGCCGATCAAAACTCAAACGCGCTGCTTCGGTGTCTTCAACAATATAAGCATCAATACCTTTTATTAAAGCATGCTCAATACGTTTGCTAACTTCAAGTTCACGCCATTCCAGGTTTTCAACTTTTTTACCGGTGTTGCCATCGCCGCGATATTGATCGGCAATGTCTAATAATCTTTCGGTGGAATCAGCGCGGCGGTTATTCACTACATCTTCCACATGTTCACGAAGCTCTTGCGGTAAATCATCATAAACCGCGAGTTGCCCCGCGTTGACTATGCCCATGTCCATGCCGACTTTTATGGCGTGATACAAAAACACCGCGTGTATGGCTTCGCGTACCGGATTATTTCCGCGAAATGAAAACGAGACATTGGATACACCACCGGAGACCATTGCATGGGGTAAGGTATCTTTAATAATTTGGGTGGCTTGAATAAAATCGACGCCGTAATTATTGTGCTCTTCAATGCCGGTGGCCACCGCGAAAATATTCGGGTCGAAAATAATATCTTCCGGCGGAAAACCAATCTCGGTTAATAACTTATAAGCGCGGGTACAAATTTCAACTTTACGATCGCAGGTGTCCGCCTGCCCCACTTCATCAAAGGCCATTACAATGGCTGCCGCACCGTATTTACGAATCAGTTTGGCGTGTTCAATAAAAATATCTTCGCCTTCTTTCATGCTGATAGAGTTAACGATGCCCTTGCCCTGAATACATTTCAGGCCGGCTTCGATAATGTGCCACTTGGACGAATCAATCATCACCGGCACGCGGGAAATATCCGGTTCCGAAGCAATTAAGTTGAGAAATGTCACCATGGCTTTTTCACCATCGAGCATGCCCTCATCCATATTAATGTCGATGATTTGCGCGCCGTTTTCTACCTGCTCACGGGCGACATCTAAGGCAGTGTCGTATTCTTCTTCTAAAATTAAACGTTTGAATCGAGCCGAGCCGGTGACATTGGTTCTTTCACCGACGTTTACAAATAATGATTCAGGGGTAATATTCAACGGTTCTAAACCACTTAAGCGACACTCAACAGCTACATCGGGAATTTTTCTTGGAGGGTATTGGCTTACCGCTTCGGCAATGGCTTTTATGTGCTCGGGTGTCGTGCCACAACAACCGCCGATAATATTTAAAAAACCGGACTCGGCCCACTCGCCAATCTGCTGCGCCATATCTTGCGGTGATTCATCGTATTCACCAAACTCATTCGGCAAACCCGCATTCGGGTGGGCATTTAAATTACAGTCAATAATGCCTGACATTTCCGCTACATATTGACGCAGCTCATCTGCACCTAACGCACAATTAAAACCAAAACTAATCGGATTAACATGGCGCATGGAATTCCAGAATGCCTGTGCAGTCTGGCCGGATAAGGTTCGACCGGAGGCATCGGTAATGGTGCCGGAAATCATTACCGGTAATTCGATATTATGATCATCAAAGTATTGCAGCACCGCAAATATCGCGGCTTTCGCATTGAGGGTATCGAACACGGTTTCAATTAAAATAATATCCGAGCCACCATCAACCAGCCCGCGCATGGCTTCGGTGTAGGCTTCAACTAATTCATCAAAGTGTACGTTACGAAAACCCGGGTTATTGACATCGGGGGAGATTGAACAGGTACGATTGGTGGGGCCAAGCACACCGGCCACATAGCGCGGGCGCTGCGCTGTGCCGATTTCATCAGCCGCTTCACGAGCGACTTTTGCGCCTGCTAAGTTTAACTCATAGGCCAGCTCTTCCATGGCATAATCCGCCATGGCAATGGAGGTGCCATTAAAGGTATTGGTTTCCACAATATCCGCACCGGCTTCTAAATAAGCCTTGTGAATATCGCGAATAATATTCGGCTGGGTAATGCTTAACAGATCGTTATTGCCTTGCAGGTCAGAGGCCCAGTCGGCAAAACGCTCACCTCGGTAATCTTTCTCTTCAAGCTTATAGCTTTGAATCATCGTACCCATGCCACCATCCAGTATCAGGATACGTTGTTTCAGGGCGTTATAAAACTGCTCGATTCGAGTGATGCGACTCATCTATTCAATAACCATCAATATCAGGGCCGCGCATTATAGCACTGATTGTGAACGGCCCTAAGCGGTATTTGATGGGGATGTATTTTGCTTTATTTCTGTAACATTTCACGTACTAAAGCCCAAATAAAAAGGAAGCTGATACAGAAAAACATCAAACATATTTTAAGCACCCCACTCTCACCGCAATTTGACTCTAACGCCTTACACATTAAGATACCCTGTATGAACTCCGAAACCCTCAGCCTGTATATCACCGCCGAACATGACTGCGGCTACTATAATGATCGACAAACGTCTAACCTCATTCCCGACCCGCAGATTGAAATAGGAGCTAACTTATACAGTTTGTTAATCAGTAAAGGCTTCAGGCGCAGTGGCGAGTTTGTGTATCGCCCGCACTGCAAGCAGTGCACCGCCTGCGTGCCCTGCCGCATTAACGTTGAAAATTTCAAAGCCAGCCGCAATCAACGCCGCTGCCTGAAAAACAATCAGGATTTAACCACCCGCATTGTGCCGGCACGTTTTAAAGAGGAATATTTTTCGTTATATGCCAAATATTTAAATGCCCGTCATAAAGGCGGCAATATGGCCGACCCGATACGCGAAGACTTTTGTAGTTTTTTATTGAATAACTGGGAGGCTAGTGTATTTATTGAATCACGCCTCAATGAAAAATTACTGTGCGTGGCTGTCGTCGATTTTTTAGCCGCCGGCCCCTCGGCGGTTTATACGTTTTTTGACCCGAACGCCCACAAGCGTAGCCTTGGTACCTTTGCTATTTTGCAGCAAATCTGGCTGGCAAAACTGTATAGAAAAGATAGTTTATACTTAGGTTACTGGATTGATCAGCATCCTAAAATGGCTTACAAGCGTAATTTTTCGGCACTGGAAACCTATCAACACAACCAATGGCAAGCATTTGAGTATTGAACTTTTCAACTTTTTAAATTTATATTTTTACACCCCGTATTTTTATTGATTTATATCAAGCTCCCCTTCCAGACGATTCGATATGATTCAGTCAACATTAAGCCATAGGGCTTACAAACCTTTGAACTGAAAGCACAAACTAGAGTGCATGTGGTTTCAAGGTTGTAAAGAATCTCCTGGGGGGCGTTATCGAAACTGGCGCTCTCTCGGGTTGCAAGGAATCTCCTGGGGGGGAGTAAAAGAGCAGGTCTTCACAATGATGAAGATCCGCTCTTTTTTTTGCCTGAAAAATAGTAAACGAGCAAATATCAATCCATAAATATACTGGGTATATTCGTTATCAATATTTGCTAATATCCGTGCTCTACTCCATCCATAAACAGAGCACAAGTATGAGCATAGAAGACGACATCATTGAAAAATTACAAACCACTTTAAAGCCAACTCATTTAGAGGTTATCAATGAAAGCGATAACCACAATGTGCCCCCGGGGTCTGAATCACATTTTAAAGTAGTTGCAGTTAGCGATGAATTTATTGGAAAAATGCTGCTTGCCCGCCATCGCATTATTAATAAAGCATTGGCCGAAGAACTTGATGGTCCCGTACATGCGCTGGCATTACACACCATGACACAGGATGAATGGGCTGAAAAAGGCGGTGCTCCCAAGTCCCCTCCTTGCTTAGGCGGCGGAAAGTAAGCTATATTAGTGCTTACTTTTATAAAGAGAATTCGATACACTCAATAAAACTAATATATTACTTCACTGTAGGCCATCATGACTAACACATCCATAAAACTGTCCGCCCTTAAAACTGCTTGCCAAAGCTGTAGCTTACACGACCTTTGCCTACCACTGGGTTTAGACATAGGTGATATCAATAGACTGGATGATATTGTCAAACGCAGCCGCCCGCTACATAAGGGTGAATATCTGTTTAACAGCGGCGATGCCTTCACATCTATATTTGCCGTGCGCAGTGGCTCAATAAAAACTTTCACCGAAAGTGAACAGGGCGATGAGCAAATTACCGGCCTGTATTTACCCGGTGAGCTCATCGGACTCGATGCTATTCATGATGGCCAGCACCCCTGCTCAGCTATCGCCCTGGAAACCACCAGCCTGTGCGAGCTACCTTTTGAAACCCTGGAAGACTTAAGCAGTCAGATACCCGAACTACACCACCAGCTCTTTCGTATTATGAGCAAAGAGATTGCCGGCGACCAATCCCTGTTAATGCTGATGGCACAGAAAAGTGCCGACGAGCGTCTTGCTGCATTTTTAGTGAATTTATCCAGCCGTTTAAAAGCCCGCAACTTTTCTGAAACCGAATTTAATCTCACCATGTCGCGCAAAGACATTGGTAATTATCTGGGCTTAACCATTGAAACCATCAGTCGCACTTTCAGCCGCTTTCAGAGTGAAGGCCTTTTATCGACTCAACGTAAATATGTAAATATCCACAAGCTGCATGATTTAAAAAACCTGGCTGGAATCTCGGATCACTGCACAACAACAAACGAATGCCCCAGTAAAAGTGCTTAGAGGTAAAAGTGCTTAGAAGCAAAAGCATTTAAAGCAAGACCACCTAAAAAACAGTCTCTATAATAGACTCAAACAATCAATCCTCAGTGTAGCCTGAGGATATCCAATCAAAATCACCCAAGTATTTGATTTTTTTAGCTCCCTCAAAAATCAAGCTTTTTTTGTGAAAAAAAAGTAAATATATTTATTTTTAATCTGTGTTTATAGGGGTAATATTGTCCGTCCACGAAAATGGATAACTCAATGCAACTCGGCCCCTACTCTCTTTCATCTGCGGTTTTTCTCGCCCCCATGGCGGGCATTACAGACAAACCCTATCGACAGTTATGCCGACAAATGGGTGCGGGACTGGTGATATCTGAAATGGTGACCAGCGAACCACATTTACGCAACAGCCACAAAACCCGTTTGCGTATGGATCACAGCGGTGAGAGCGGTATCGTCAGCGTACAGATTGCGGGCACCGACCCATATAAAATGGCGGAAGCGGCAAAATTTAATGTCGACAAAGGCGCGCACATTATTGATATCAATATGGGCTGCCCTGCTAAAAAAGTTTGTAATGTGGCGGCTGGCTCTGCATTGCTGAAAGATGAAAAAAAAGTTGCCGAAATATTACACGCCGTAGTTGCGGCGGTAGATGTGCCGGTCACTTTAAAAATACGCACCGGCTGGGATCACGAAAATAAAAACGCCCCAACTATTGCGCATATCGCCGAAGAAAGCGGCATTCAAATGCTCAGCATGCATGGTCGTACCCGCGCCGACGCTTACAAGGGCGAAGCCGAATATGCAACCATTGCAAAAGTAAAGCAACAGATTAGCATACCGCTAGTGGCTAACGGCGACATTACCTCGCCACAAAAAGCTCAGCAGGTTTTACAGCTCACCGGCGCCGATGCCATTATGATAGGGCGCGGCGCACAGGGGCAACCGTGGATTTTTCGTGAGATTAATCACTACTTAAACACACAACAATTGCTGGCACCGCCGAGCCAACAAGAAATGGTTCAGTTGATTGAAAGTCACCTGAACGATTTATATGATTTTTACGGCACAAACAGGGGCGTACAAATCGCACGCAAACACATTGGCTGGTATGCGCAAAAATGCACATCGATAAGTGACGAGCAAAAGAGGTGCTTTCGCAAACATATCAATTGCATCAAAAACGCTCTGCAACAACGCAATGAAGTTATTGCATTTTTCAATCAAAATCAAAACCCAAACATAAACACTAATAAAAAAACGATAAAAGGGGCAATTGCAGCATGATCAATAATAATAGCAATGTTATCAACTTACATAATGCACAAAATGAAAGAACAGAAAATGAGTCTGGCTTGAGCTCAAATATTCGCACATCACTAAGCCAGTTTTTAAATGATTTAGACGGTGAAAATCCGGGCAATATTTACGACATGGTTTTACAGCAAATCGAACAACCATTATTAGAATTAATTATGCACCATGTAGATGGTAATCAATCTAAAGCCGCGGAGTTTTTAGGTATTAACCGCGGGACTTTGCGTAAGAAATTAAAAACCTATAATCTGATCAAATAAATATTAATTTTTCTATTCACAATGTTCGGCGCAATAACAATTTGGCGCCGAATATTGTTAAATATTTTATTTAACGAATAAAATATAAATATGGCTATTATCAATGGAGCCCAGGTAAACAATAAATCATTGCCGACAATGAAAATAATAACCTTTATTTTTCATCAATATTCTCTGATAAGTTTTCCAGCTCAATAACCTCTGCAAGTTCTGCGTCATAAATAATCAACTAATATAAAATATCATTTTCCAATGCGTAGACGGTCATTTTTCTGCATTGTGTTTTTCGGTTGCACAATCACGACTTGCAATCAGGATTTCAATATTTTTTTGGCTATTTCATTTAATTCATTCATAGTGCTTTACGCCCCCGTTAACCCAGGCAGATAAATAACAAACCATTTACCTCCTTCAGAGTATTGTTTAAAAATATCAGTTTTTCAGCCTTGTTTTTTATCTCGACTCTTATTGCTGCTCTCACTACTACCCCTATTACTCAGGGCATTCAGCACCCCAACAATTAGTCTTTATTAAATACCTTTATAAACTACTGACACCCTGTTAATTAGTTTATAATTCGCAGCTAAATTGACAGATTGTGGATTGCAGAAGCTATGAGTGGTACGACCTATGAGTAATACGACCCGCCCGGTAAAAAGGGCCTTAATGAGCGTTTCCGATAAAACCGGCATTTTAGAGCTGGCACAGGCATTGGTTGCCAGGGGCGTTGAAATTCTTTCCACCGGCGGCACGGCTAAGTTACTGGCGGACAATAATGTGGCGGTGACAGAAGTGTCTGACCACACCGGCTTCCCCGAAATGATGGATGGCCGTGTAAAAACCCTGCACCCGAAAATTCACGGCGGTATTTTAGGCCGGCGTGGTATTGACGATGAAGTGATGCAGGCCAATGATATTGCACCCATCGATTTAGTTATCGTCAATTTATACCCTTTTGCCGCAACTATTGCCAAACCCGGCTGCAGCTTAGAAGATGCAATTGAAAATATCGACATCGGCGGCCCGACGATGGTACGTGCCACCGCTAAAAACCATGAGTTTGTTACGATTGTGGTCGACCCAAAAGATTATTCGCGCATTATCGAAGAAGTGAATACCGGCGGCATCACCCAACCCACGCGCTTTGATTTAGCCGTAAAAGCCTTTGAACACACCGCCAATTATGACGGTGCCATTGCCAATTATCTGGGCACTATTAATACCGATGGTAGCCAGTCCAACTTTCCTCGCACCATTAATTTCCAGTTCGATAAAGTGCAGGAAATGCGTTACGGCGAAAACCCGCATCAGCAAGCCGCATTTTATAAAGAAACCAATCCAGCGGAAGTTTCGGTTGCCGGTGCCACTCAAGTGCAGGGCAAAGAGTTGTCTTATAATAATGTGGCGGACACCGATGCAGCACTGGAATGCGTAAAATCATTTTCAGAACCCGCCTGCGTTATCGTAAAACATGCCAACCCTTGCGGGGTTGCAATTGCGGATAATGTGATGGGCGCTTACGAAGGTGCATACAAAACTGACCCCACTTCTGCCTTTGGTGGCATCATTGCTTTTAACCGCACACTCGATGCAGACGTGGCAAAAGAAATTATCAGCCGTCAGTTTGTTGAGGTCATTATTGCTCCGACAGTAAGCGATGCAGCAAAAACGGTATTAGCCGAAAAGAAAAACGTGCGAGTTTTAGAATGCGGCGAATGGGACAAACCAATTTCCACATTAGATTTCAAACGCATTAACGGCGGCTTACTCGTACAGGATCGCGACCTTGGCATGGTAGGAATAGATGACCTGCAAGTGGTAACCGAAAAAAAACCCACCGAAGATCAATTGCGTGATTTGTTATTTGCCTGGAAAGTCGCCAAGTTTGTAAAATCCAATGCGATTGTTTATGTACAAAATCAAATGACCATTGGCGTCGGTGCGGGCCAAATGAGCCGCGTGTATTCAGCTAAAATTGCCGGTATAAAAGCCGCCGATGAAAATTTGGTTGTTGACGGTTCGGTAATGGCATCGGATGCCTTTTTCCCGTTCCGTGATGGCATTGATGCAGCACACGAAGCGGGCATTACAGCGGTGATACAACCCGGCGGTTCAATGCGTGACGATGAAACCATTGCGGCAGCCAATGAACATAACATGGCGATGGTATTTACCAGCATGCGTCATTTCCGTCATTAAAATATTTTAAAACATTTACCCGTAAATACACGGGATACACAGAGTTTAAGTTGTTTTGTCATTCCTGTGAAAGCAGGAATCCAGTGCCTGAATATTATGCGATAAGCTAAAGCCATCAGGCTCCTGCTTTCGCAGGAGCGACATAAAACAACTCTGTGTTTTCCCTCCTGTGCCTGCGTAACAAAAAAGGATTCCATATGAACATTTTAATTATCGGCGGCGGTGGTCGCGAACATGCACTGGCCTGGAAGGCCGCTCAATCTGAAGACGTAAAAACGGTTTTCGTTGCGCCCGGTAATGCCGGCACCGCCCGCGAAGACAAGATTAAAAACGTCGACATTAATGCCGAAGATATCGACGCATTAAAAAGTTTTGCCATGCAAAACGAAATTGCACTAACAATTGTTGGCCCGGAAGCACCACTCGTAAATGGCATTGTCGATAGCTTTCAAGCTGCCGGTTTAAAAATCTTCGGCCCGACTCGCGGCGCCGCACAACTCGAAGGCTCTAAAGCTTTCACTAAAGATTTTTTAGCACGCTATAAAATACCCACCGCCGCTTATGGTAACTTCACAATTGAAACCGAGGCCATCGCTTACATTAAAGAACAGGGCGCACCCATTGTGATAAAAGCCGATGGGCTAGCGGCGGGTAAAGGTGTAATTCTGGCACAAACCGAAGACGAGGCCATTGATGCAGTAAAAGATATGCTGAGTGGTAACAGCTTTGGCGATGCGGGCGCGCGAGTTGTAATTGAAGAGTTTTTAAACGGTGAAGAAGCCAGTTTTATTTGCATGATCGACGGTAAAAATATTTTGCCGATGGCCACATCACAAGATCACAAAGCCCGCAACGAAGGCGACACCGGCCCCAATACCGGCGGCATGGGAGCTTACTCCCCCGCGCCATTAGTCACCGATGAAATTCATCAAGCCGTTATTGACGAAGTGATTCGACCAACCGTTGACGGCATGGCAAAAGAAGGCAATGCTTTTACCGGCTTTTTATATGCGGGCTTAATGATTGAAAACGGCAAGCCGAAAGTGCTGGAATATAATGTGCGTTTTGGCGATCCGGAAACCCAGCCGATTATGATGCGCATGCAATCTGATTTGGTTGAATTATGTTTAGCCGCCGTTAATGGCAAGCTTGATGAAAAAACCACCCAATGGGATTCTCAATTTGCACTGGGCGTTGTACTAGCCGCAGGGGGCTATCCGGACCAATACAATAAAGGTGATATTATTAGCGGACTAGAGGGGCTCGACACCCACAAAACCAAAGTTTTTCATGCGGGAACAGCACTTAAAGATGGGCAAATTATTACCAACGGTGGACGGGTTTTATGCGCTTGCGGCATGGGCAACACCGTTCGCGAAGCTCAACAAGTGGCCTATGAAATTGTTGATAAGATACAGTGGGATAAAGTATATTATCGAAAAGATATTGGGTTTAAGGCCATTTAGCGACTGGCTATTTAATTGCGCCATATCCAACAACTCACATATTAAAAAAGGCGGCTGAGGCAATTTTTCCTCGCCCCCTCAACCAGCTTGTACTATAACTAAAATAAAAATAATAAATCGGGCTCAAATATATGAATAACAAAAAATATAATGTCACGCTTATTCAAGCAACTGATCCTGTTTCAAATTCCACCGTTACCGTCCTTGCAAAACTTTTTAAAATTTCCACCGACAAAGCAAAAAAAATTCTACACAAGAAAACCTTTGTCATAAAAAAAGACACCGACAAAGCCACCGCCGAAAAATTTCATAAAGCCATAAGTGCAATTGGTGTAAATTGTGAAATTAATGAAGTAGAGGAGGAATCCGCTTTACCTGAAATTGAAGACGTAAAATCCAGCACACAAGGCCGACCACTTATCGACATTACTCGTCCAGATGTCACCAGCCCACTATTAAACGAGCAAACAGACTTAACACTCGCCGATGGCCCCGTAGAGAAAACAGCAAACAAAAAAAAGAAGCCGATAGATAATGTCGACCCCGCAAACTTTTGCCCCGAATGCGGCACCATTCGCGCCAGCCCCGACTCTCAGTGTGTACATTGCGATTATGACCCTATCGAAATAAAACGCAGCAACACAAAATCGATACTAATTAAAATGCTTATTGCGCTGATTATATTGGGTATTGCAGCGATTTTCGCTTTTCCTTACTACCAGCAATACACTAAAAAGTCTCAAATACACAATGATTTAAAATTAGCATTCGATACCCGTAATCAAGTGACTGAATTTATACTGCAAACTAATTTTTGGCCCAATCAAAATATCGATGCGGGTCTCGAAAAAAACATCAGCAACTCATCATTAAAATCTGTAACCGTTGGAAACAATGCGGTAATCACAGTGGTACTGCGCGCTGAAGCGTTAAGCGGCCACGAGCAAACCCTAATTTTAATACCCAACACTTTAAAAGGACGAATTGTTTGGAATTGTTTAGGGGGCAGCTTACAGAAAGCATTTAGGCCGGACATTTGCCAATCACCAGCTCCCTAAAATAGTCGCCCATAAAAAAAGCCGACCTTAAAAAGGCCGGCTCCGAACATTACGGATTCCACGCTAGATTTAAAATGTTTGACCCGATTTGAAGCGTTTCCAATAACTTCAGAAGAACTAATGTCACAACCACGCTGACATCGTTTAGCGGGAAAAGACGACTATTAACGCACATTTACCCCATTGAGTGCAAGTCTTTCTACTATTTTCTATATAAGATTTTTCCCATATTTATAGTGATCAGCGCCACAAGAGTGCCTTATTAAGGTAAACTCTAGCTTAAATATTTTAACCAATACCCATGTAAATAACTGAATACACACTAATATTAATCGATACTCCTTATTTAGCTGATCAAAAGCATTTTTTACTACTGAGAAATT
>Ga0316207_10001244_pt1 | contig 32536 bp, 25 predicted proteins | sample 6weekpyrite_MG_FD_204943 | JGI IMG/M metagenome (GOLD analysis project Ga0316207, IMG submission 204943) | Microbial mat bacterial communities from mineral coupon in-situ incubated in ocean water Damariscotta River, Maine, United States -... | ecosystem: Environmental > Aquatic > Marine >...
GCTTTGTCACATTGTGCATGTTGCCATTCATTGCGGATTACCCACCGCGCATGCAAGGTATTCACAAAAGCAAGCATACAGGGGCGATTATGTGGCGGCCCCTAGCGTTTGCTCTTATAGGAATATTTTTGTTTCAGGCCAGTAATATGGGGTTGGCAGCTTATATTATTGAGCTGGGCAAGGATTATGGTTTGGCCACTGACGGTATTAGCACCACGCTGGGCATTGCAAACTGGATTGCTGTTTCTGGGGCACTATTGGTTTATGTGGTTGGTATCAAATTTGGCCGTTTGAAACCTTTGATATTGGGTTTGCTGGTAACGCTGGCGGGGATGGCCTTGTTTCATTGGTCGGCTAGCTCTTTTTGGTTTTTTGTCGCAAATATCATTACTGGCATCACGTGGGCGTATCTTATCCCGTATCTTTTGGGGATGTGCGCGGCTTTTGATGCCGAAGGCCAAATGGCGGCATTATCAGGATTTTTCTCCAAAATGGGCTTGGCGTCGGGGCCAATGATAGCTGCGCTGGTGGTTAGTTCTGATGATTATGGTCTCATCATAAATATGGCAGTTATAGGGATTTTGTTGTGCACTTTGGTGGTGTTTATGCCTGCACAACTTCTGGATAAACAAGCCAAAACACTTTCAGTAACTGAGTAGATTTAGGGATAAACATTATGAAACCCTTTGCAATAGCAGGCCTGCAACTAGAGCTCCCGGTTTCGGGTAATCTGGACCTGATTACAAAGAAAATCCGTATTACAGTTGCCCGTTATCCTTGGGTGCAAATGATCATGTTGTGTGAACTTGCCATTGATGGCCCAGGTATCGGAAATGCAGAAGCCTTGCCTTCCGAAACTGAGACAAAATTGGCTGATCTCGCAAAAACATTAGGTATTTGGCTGATTTCAGGATCCTTGTATGAAAAGCTTGATGGCAAGATCTATAATACGGCGTCGGTTTTTAATCCCGCAGGAGAAACCGTAACGCGCTACCGTAAAATGTATCCCTTCTATCCATATGAAAAGGGTGTCGAAGCGGGCAGTGATATTTGCGTGTTTGATATACCTGATGTAGGGCGTTTCGGGTTATCAATTTGCTATGATATGTGGTTTCCAGAGACCAGCCGTGCAATGGCTGTGGCTGGAGCTGAAGTTCTGTTGCATCCCACGCTAACAAATTCAATAGACCGTGATGTTGAGTGCGCAATGATCCGCGCAACAGCAGCGCAGCAGCAAATGTATGTCATTGATGTGAACGGCGCAGGTGAACTGGCATATGGACGCAGTGTGTTTGCTGGCCCTGAGGGTGAAATAATACATGCAGCGGGCACAACTGAAGAAATTATCGTCGTGGAAATTGATATAGACCGCGTAAGGCGAACGCGTGAGCGCGGGCTTATGGGGTTAGGTCAACCCCTTAAAAGCTATAGGGATGCAAACCATAAATTTCCACATCAAGAGAGCAACAGTGGGCCAGACTATTTACAGTCTTTAGGCTCTTTGGAGATGCCTCGCAGAGGCGAATAAGCTCCACCAAACAGGAAAAAATGATGACCCAACATGATTTGTTGATACAGCACCGGCTTGTCCAAAGCGAAGGCTTGGAGGTGTTTAACCCGGCAACAGAAGGCTTGATAGCAACTGTTGCAGATATGTCTGTTCCAGAAGTTGCGAAGCATATTGAAGAGGCCGAGACCGCACTTGCTGATTGGTCAGCTAAAACAGCGAAAGAGCGCGCCGCTATTTTGATGGAGTGGTATCGTTTAATTCATGCAAATAGTGAAGGTCTTGCACAGATAATAACAGCCGAGTGTGGTAAGCCTCTGGCAGAAGCACGAGGTGAAGTAGCGTATGGTGCCAGCTTTATTGAATGGTTCGCTGAAGAAGGCAAGCGTCTGTACGGTGATGTAATTCCAAGTCATGCGGCAGGTAAGCGCATTATGGTATTGAAGCAGCCTGTTGGTGTTGTGGCGGCTATCACGCCTTGGAATTTTCCGGTTGCGATGATCACCCGCAAGGTGGCCCCTGCGCTTGCGGCAGGGTGTACGGCCCTTGTTAAACCAGCGGAAGCAACGCCTTTATCAGCACTTGCACTGGAAACGTTGGCACAGCAAGCTGGTATTCCGGCAAGTGTGTTTAAGGTGGTGACAACCACAAAGCCAGCAGACATTGGCGCACTGTTAACGAGCCACGAAGGCGTTCGGAAGTTTTCTTTCACAGGGTCAACCTCTGTGGGCAAACTATTGATGGCGCAGTGCGCTTCTACTATCAAAAAAGTGAGTCTGGAACTGGGCGGAAACGCTCCCTTCATTGTGTTTGATGATGCCGACATTGATGCTGCTGTAGCAGGGGCGCTCGTATCAAAATACAGAAATGCAGGCCAAACATGCGTCTGCGCGAACCGCTTTTTTGTGCAGGAATCCATTCATGATGTTTTTGTAGAAAAATTGGCTGCAGCTGTATCAAAGCTAAATGTTGGTAACGGAGCAGATGAAGGGATTAACTTTGGTCCTTTGATCAATGCTGATGCTGTAGAAAAAGTGGAAACCCTTGTCAGGGATGCTGTTTTTTCAGGGGCGAGGAGTGTTCTAGGTGGCAAGCGCCACGGCGCTGGCGAGAATTTTTATGAACCCACAATTCTAACGGGTGTCACCGCAGAAATGCCAATTGCTCAGGCCGAGATTTTTGGGCCTGTGGCCCCAGTTTTTAAATTTAAAGACGAAGCCGAGGTGATCCGTTTGGCTAACGACACACCGTATGGCTTGGCATCTTATTTTTATGCCCGCGATTTAGGCCGGGTTTGGCGTGTGGCTGAAGCTCTCGAATACGGCATGGTTGGTATTAATGAAGGAATTATTTCAACCGAAGTGGCCCCATTTGGCGGGGTGAAACAGTCTGGGTTAGGGCGTGAGGGCTCAAAGTACGGCATCGATGATTATGTAGAAACCAAATACTGCCTGATAGGAGGGCTTTGAGATGTTTAAAAATACTAATGAAAAAAATTCCGCTCTTTGGGCACGCCGTGAAAAAGCCATTCCCCGGGGAATTGGAAGCATGCATCAGAGATTTTCTGTGAAGGCTAAAAATGCTGAACTATGGGACGCTGACGGCAACCGTTATATTGATTTTGCAACAGGCATAGCCGTTACAAATACGGGCCACGGTGATCCGAGGATTACCGAGGCGGTAAAAGCGCAGATCGATGATTTTTCGCATACGTGTTTTCAAGTAACGCCATATGAAAGCTATGTGGCTTTGGCTGAAAAACTGAATGGTTTGGCACCCGGAGATACTCCTAAAAAAACTATCTTTCTCTCTACGGGTGCTGAGGCGGTGGAGAATGCGATTAAAATCGCACGCGCTGCAACGAAGCGAACTGGTGTTATTGCTTTTAAAGGCGGTTTCCATGGTCGCACGATGATGGGCATGGCCTTAACCGGTAAGGTAGCTCCCTATAAAATGGGTTTTGGCACAAATATTCCTAGTATTTACCACGCACCTTACCCTGTACCATATCACGGCGTGACAGAAGAGGTATCACTTGAAGCTATTGCTGATATCTTTAAGTCTGATATTGCAGCAGAAGATGTTGCGGCCATTATTCTGGAACCCGTACAGGGAGAAGGTGGCTTTTACGCTGCCTCACCGAGCTTTATGAAAGCATTGCGGCGCTTATGCGATGAGCACGGTATTCTTTTGATTTGTGATGAAATTCAAACCGGATTTGCCCGGACAGGTAAGCTATTTGCCACAGAGCATAGCGGTGTTGAACCAGACTTGATGACGATAGCCAAAGCCATGGCAGGCGGGTTCCCAATTTCTGGTGTGATTGGTAAGGCTGATGTGATGGATGCAGCACTTCCCGGCGGGCTAGGTGGTACGTACGGTGGTTCACCTATCGGCTGTGTTGCAGGGCTTACGGTATTGGAGATCATTGAGGAAGATAACCTATGCGCACGAGCTGATGCTATTGGAGCGCTGTTTACCAAGCGTTTGAAGGCGATCCGCGATGCGGGCGCAGTGGAGATTGGCGAAATCCGTAACTGTGGTGCGATGATTGCCATCGAAATCGTTCAAAATGGTGATGTTGACAAGCCAGACCCTGCGCGTACTGGTTCAATTGTGAAAGCAGCAGCTGACAAAGGGTTGATCCTTTTGTCGTGTGGCATAAGGGGTAATGTTATTCGTTTCCTTCCTGCTTTATCTGCATCTGACGAAATTTTGCTGGAAGGGTTGCAGATCCTGGAGGAAGTGATAGCCAATTAGGCTGAATATCTCGGCATTCTGTAACCTTGAAAGAGCGAAAAATTTGGAGGCATCTAATGGTAGATGCAATGGAAAAATGCGACCAATTAGGCAGTATAGATACGCCTATAGAAACCTGTTGCCTTAATGCTGAGTGGCATGCTCGCCCCGGTATGCGGCTTAAAAAAGATACGAGGGTCACGCATATCGTTACAGATAAAACTGTAGATATTATGCCTCTTGTCTTTGAGAATACTTCCGCCAATGGGCTGCCCGAATGGGCAGTCCAAGCGCGACATCAGCTTATTGATGCTGATGGTTTCAGTGTGAAATGGGAGCAACATACCGAGACAAATTGTTTTACATTTTCTGCGCCTAAAAGTTCAGAAGAGTATTTCTGTGAAAGCCCTTATGACTTTTTGCCAGCGGAATTAGCTTCGGCCATAAAAGCTGACCAAAAAATTGGGGTGCGTTTGGAAATAATAGCCTCTGATAAAGTAGAGGCTGTTGGTGGCTTCACAGAAGCACAGGCTATATTGGGGTGTCGCACTATATACGGTGGCTTTATGTCTGATAACCACGCGGCAGTATGGACATCTCTATTGCTGGATGCTGATGGGTTTATCCGTATTTTAGTGGTGGATATTAAGCTCAGCGAAGGGCGGCTTTCCCGGTTAGTACATCGTTTACTGGATATTGAAACATACAGGTATCTGGCCATGAGTGCCTTACCTGTCGCGCGCGAGACAATGGAAAAGCTGGACAAGTTGGAGCCTGAGCTCGATGCCTTGGTTTTATCTATGGCTAATAAGTCAGAAACTGATCAGGAAAAACTGCTGTTCCAAATAGCTGATATAGCTGCACGTGCTGAGCATATCGTATCTGTCACAGCCTATAGGTTTGCTGCAGCGAAGGCCTATGAAGATATTGTTTTACGCCGAATGTCTGAAATAAGAGAAGGCATCTTGGATGGACATCTCCGGTATACAGTTTTTCTGGACCGGTCATTCCGTCCGGCAATGCGAACCTGTGAAGCTGCAGGAAAACGAGCTGAAGCACTAACACACAGGGTATCTCGGGCGGCTAATTTGCTGAATACAATGGTTGACATGGCTCTTAAACGGCAAAGCCACAGCATATTACAGTCAATGGAAAAACAGGCCAGTACGCAGGTTCGGCTTCAGCAAGCAGTGGAGGGTTTTTCCATTTTTGCCATTAGCTATTATGGGGTTGGCCTCATAGCTTACGTGGTAAAGGCGGTTAAATCCGCAGGCTTGAGCTTACCCACTGACGGCATCGTAGGCATTTTCGTGCCGCTAGTCATTGCTGTTTCATGGGCTTCTGTCCGGCTAGTGAAAAAGCGTTCAGTGAAACAATAACCTTGGCCGGTTAAATCGTTTTGAAATGATCAGGAGCTAACACTCATGACTGGGCAAAAATTCGTCGGATATAATCCCGTGCGAGTAAAATTTGCTGTGCAAGAATATGTTTGTTGTTCATTGCTTTTGAAATAACGATGCTGCCCTCTGATATCGTTGAGATAAAATCAGCCAGCACTTCTGTATCAACATCAGCATTTGAATAATGTTGAGTGATCATATCAAGACGAGCCTTAAACTGTGTACGCCATGCCATTACACCGCGTTCTATCAAGTCTCGGATATTTCTATCAAACATGCGATCTTGATAAAGGTACGAGGCTGCCAAACAACCTGGATGGGGATGAGGAAGTTCGTCGAGCATTTCGGCCAGCAATTTTAGAAAAATGAGAAAACTTTCAAGTGGATCATCGCTTTTTGCATCAGCGCGTTTGAGCAAGCTATCAACCATTTCCTCATGGTGTTCTAGGTGGCGGGCCAGCAATTGGTAAGCGAGGTCGGTTTTATCTTTGAAATGATAAAGAAAGCCACTTTTGGTTATATCGGCACCAGCAGTAAGCTCGTCTATGGATGTAGCTGCAAAGCCTTTTTGTAAAATGGCTTCCTGTGCAAGGTCCATTAATCTCTTGCGCGTCTGTTCACCTTTTGAGAGCTGAACCACTTTTTTGCCTATATGTATGTGTTTTTAGCCTACACTCGTGACACCATTACATTGAGAACTATATTATTGGTATCCTCTCACAGTAAACCCTTGTTTTGATACACTGGGCCTTGTTCGGCTTAGGTGCAGAAATATGCTATAACCTGACAGGTTGGTTGAGTTGGGCACTACGGTATAGCGCTTCTATCACCTTTAAATCTTTCAAAGCTTCTTCGCCGTTTGTTAATGGTTCTTTGTCTTCAGTAATACACTGTGAAAAATGGTCAAACTCAGCGGCTATCTGATCTGTGTTACGCAGCATTTTTTCGATAATTTCTCTAGGTTTCATTTTATTGATGAACATGCGCAGGGTGCCATTGCTGGTTGCCGGATTAAGCTCAAAGCTGGCTTTTGTTGCGCCTACTTTATAGTAATTCTGTAAGGCATAATTCCAACTTGCAGATCCTGTCGCCAATAGACCGTCAGGGAACTTTAGCATGAAGGAGAAGTTTTCCTCCACGTCAGTGAAACGTGGATCATCGGGTGTGCTATAGGAAAAAGCGAAAGCCTCGATTGGCTCTGCACCTGCGATATAACGGCAAGCCTGTATGCTATAAATGCCAATATCAGTTAAAGCACCGCCCCCTGAGAGCTTTTGAGAGGAACGCCAATTGTTTTTCCCGAGGCGGTTTCCGATGAAAAAACCTTTGTGAGCAGCTATAGCGTTTACTTTACCGTAGGTGTGCTGGCGGGAAAATTCGATGGCCTTCTTATTGAAGGGTTCGTATCTTGCCCTGTATGCGACCATTAATTTTTTGCCAGCCGCTTTTGAGGCTTTGATCATTGTTTCGCCTTCAAGTACGCTTGCTGCCATAGTTTTTTCGGTCAGAACATGTTTGCCGCTTTCAAATGCCTTGAGAGCAAATGCCGCATGAGTACCAACAGGTGTGGCAATATATACTGCATCAATATCGGAATTTTCTGCGAGTTCATGCATGGTGTCATAACTGTAAATTTGGCAATTTTTGAGACCGTATTTTTTGCACCAATCCTGTGCTTTTTCTTTATCAGAACTGACAAGCGCCTTGATTCTGGAATATTTACTTTTCTGAACTCGTGGAATGACATAGCTGGAGAAAAATCCAAGCCCTATAACGGCGTAATTGGTGATACGCTTTTCTTCACTAGCCGAGGCTTTTGTTCCAAACCACGGTAATGACAAAGCGCCCGTTGAAAGGGCTGCTGCTTTCATGAAATCGCGTCGCTTGATCATTTTTTTCCCTTTGGAGTTATCAAGTGGCATATCTCTTACAAATTCACCTAGATGTAGGAAAGTGTACTTGTGGTACTGTTTTTTGTGTCCAGACCTTATGCACCTTTCAAGTAATTACTAAATACGAGGCAACCATAGTGGGAGTTTCCACTCTTTGGTGTGCAAAAAAACAGTTTTTTGTATTTAGTAGTTACATCAAAATATAGGGGTATGAACCCTGTTTAGTATGTTTTGAATCAACATATTGAAGAAGTTTCCATTGTTTTCCATCTATACAGAGAGATACACTTTTAAGGTGAGTAATTTGCTGTTGAATGCGGGAAATTCTCGTGTACTGTCAGAAGCTATACACGGATAAGTGATCTTTTCGATATTAGGACACAACCGCCGAAGGTCTTCATGGGGGCAACATTGAAGCTAAGGATGGAGTTATTTCAACAGGTGCGCATTACCCACATGGGTAATGATGCGGCGGTTTTCTTACCTGAAGCCTTGTGTCCATTGCTGGCTTTTTTGATAATTGGCCGTAATCGTAGCCATTCCCGACGAGAAATTGTTGAAAATCTATGGCAGCGAGATGCAGATCCGGCTTTGTTACATAGACTATCCAATTGTTTGTATCGTTTGCGTCAAGCTTTAGAGCCTACGGAACAGAAAACCTCTTCAGTATTACAGGCACCTTCCGGGCAAAATGTGTTCATTGAAGCGAATGCTAATTTGTGGATTGATGTGGCTGCTTTTGAAGAAACAGCCTTGCAGGTGACATCTATTCCCAATGATAAGCTCACAGTTGAAGATGGCCAAAAACTGGAAGATGCTATCCAGTTATATACGGGGGATATCTTACCTTACTGCCTAGATGATTGGCTGGTGCGGGAAAATGACCGCTTGCGGGGTTTGAAAATAGATTGTTTGGAAAAACTAATGGCGCTGCGGGCGCAGCAGGGGTGGTTTACGCGTGCCCTTGAAGCCGGACACTTAATTTTAGCGGAGGATCCTTTAAGAGAAGATATTCAGTATCAGATAATGGAGCTGCATCTTGCAAAAGGCGACAGGGTGAATGCACTGCGCCAATATCAAGCCTGCGAGAAAATTTTAAAGCGTGAGCTTAACATCAAACCAATCCGTGAAATTCAAAATATTTATCGCCGTATTTTGGACGGGGATCAAATTCATCTCACCCCTATTACATTAAAGTCTCCCGATATCAGACGGGAAACCACACCGAGCTAAGTGTAAAAATAACTGGTGATTTCTGACCCGTTTTTGGCGGGTTTTTTTGTGTGGCTGTTGGGTTCGTACAGTAGGCCAAGTCCAAGGAAATTCTCAGTGTGTGATATCTCTGTGATAGAAAATTCACAGTGGCAAATAGCAGGTGGAGACTATGTAATATCTATGGAGACACCCCGGTGTAATACCGCATCATCCATGTGACACTCCCTCGATAACCACCTGCTACTTTTCCCCGAATCGATCTGTCTGTTAGGGGGAAAAGCAGAGAATGAGCCGTCATCAAGTGATTTCAGAGGTCAGTAATACGCTGCGCACAGTGTTGTGGCATGCGTTCGAGACCGGAAACACAAACGGCGTTAGCCTTAGTAGTGAAGTTGGTTCACGCGAGGCTATTCGGTTGTCTAACCCCACTGAGGTAATCCGCGAACATACAGGTAAATTTTCCTTGTGGCTCTATAACCTCTGGGAAAATGAGTTTTTGCGCAATATTGGGGAGCCTTCACCCCAGCCGCCGCCACTAACCTTGACGCTGCGGTTTATGCTCACTGCCATCACCAATGATACCAACATGGATCAGATACTGCTTGGTCGGGCGATGGAAGCTTTCCATTCAAGGCCAACCATTATGGTGCCCGCAGGGAAAGACACTGACGGCACGCCAATTTCAGAAGAAATCAGCTTAAAACTCATGCGCCTTACGCTTGAAGATATGAGCCGTATTTGGGACGCCCTCTCTGAGCCTTACCGTCTGAGCGTTTGTTATGAAGTACGCGGTGTGTGTGTACATGCAGGTAACGAACCGGCGGCTGAACCTGTTACCGGGCGCTTTGAAGGCGCTAGGCGAAGGGCAAGCTGATGGTTTTTCAAAGCAATATCATGCGCGAGATGAAGGCACCAATTGTTGCCTTTAGGCTAGTTGATAGTTGGCGCTTGGCTATGGGGGCGGCTAGGGCTACAGCAAAAGCTCACGGTGAGTTTCAATTTTATATTGTTGCTGCAATTGGCGCGAACGGCAAACAAGTGCCTATGCGCCCTTACCACATGAAAATGATCTCAAACGCTAGTAGCGATTGGATCATGTTTTCAGATCAACTTGGTGCCTCAGGTAGGCGGGGAGGCGCACCCATTGGAACCGGTAAATATTTAGTACGTATCGAGGGTGATTTTTTCCAGCCCAGTGAGCAGGAAGTATCTATCGATTTATCGCCTGAGGCACCAGCAGTTCCGCTTCGGGAAGTCGAACTTAAGCCAAACTCCAGTTATGTGTTTGAGCGTGGCCGAGGTGTTCCTGATATTAAAGGATTGAAACTACCTGCTGTGCTGCGAGGGACCTTGCAAGACAAAGCTGGCTACCCGCTTTATCAGGCTGAAATTTCTGTAAAGAACCAAGCTAATTTGGGCACGACAGCAACAAATATTGACGGCGATTTCGTATTACCAATTCCCCCCTTTTTGAAAGACCTGACGCTGCAATTTGTAGTGACGCACGCAGGCCTTAATCAACCCTACAATATTCCCGGTTCTACCAAGGTGGTGCCGGGCCTTAGCCAAACCGCAGGCACCCATAAAATACCGGTCGCGGTCACGGAGCCGGTCTGATGTCAGTTCATTTTCATATCCTAATCAAACTGTCGAAGGAGGCTTGTGATGCCTGAATATTTAGCGCCAGGCGTGTTTATTGAAGAGGTGCCAAGTGGCCCCGTCCCCATCCAGGGTGTAAGTACTAGTACTGCTGGTTTTGTCGGTGCCGCTGAACGCGGACCAGAACATCCTGTTTTGGTAACTAGTTGGCTGGATTATCAGCGTTGGTATGGTGGATTACCAACCAGAGAGAAAATTCAAAATTATGGCTATATGAGCCATGCTGTGAATGGCTTTTTCGCTAATGGTGGCCAAAGAGCTTATATCGCACGTGTCACTAAATCGGGCACTGCCACGGCGGCTCTGGTTATTGCGGGCCAGTCTAATAGCAAGCTAACAGTTTCTGCGATCGGCCCCGGTGCTGAAGGCAGTGGGATCTTTGTGAAAGTGAGAGGGGCGAGCCAAGGCGGTAGTTTATTTGCTTTGTCTGTTTTATATTTCCGGGGCGGGTATCCGAAAGCATCGCTAGCGGCAGGTGCAATCCCGGCAAACCTAGACCCTGACATTGCCTCTAATACGGTGAATGCCGGGTTCGTGGCACCGACAGCCAGCGAAGTTTTTGATAACCTGTCGCTTGATCCAAATGATCCAAATTATTATGAAACGATTATAGATAGTAGCTCGCAGCTTATAGAAGTGAGCGAAGGTTATACGCCCAAAGCTGAAGACCTTAAATCTGCTTCGCAGACAAAATATAAGCGTGTCCTAACCGGCAATGCAGAACCGGCGGCTGATGCCCTCCCTGCTCTTGGTGATTTTCAGGGTACAGGTGGCGGTGCACCTTTACCGGTGGATAAATTAAAAGGCCTTGCGGCGCTTGGGTCGGTTCGCGATGTGAACATCCTATGTGTGCCAGATGAGGCTGGAGGTGTTGTAGGGTTAACACTAGAAGTGGTTCAGCATTGTGAACTTCACAAAAATCGCTTCGCTATTCTGCAATCTCAAATCAACGATAAAGACACTGCAAAGCTTCAGCCCCCGGCTGATACTTCCTACAGTGCTTTTTATTACCCTTGGATCAATACCCGTCATCCTGAAACCGGCAATATTATCCAGCTCCCTGTAACCGGGCATATGGCGGGCGTATATGCACGCACAGATATTGAACGCGGCGTTCACAAAGCGCCTGCCAATGAAATGCTCTTTGGTCCTATAGGCCAGAATGTTGGTAAAAAAGGCCCGCTTAATCCGAACGTAACCCAGGGTGATCAGGAAGTTTTGAACCCACGGGGTATAAATTGCATTCGTGATTTCCGGTCAGAAGGACGCGGTGTTTTGGTTTGGGGTGCTAGAACCATGTCGCAGAATGGCCAGTGGCGTTACATCAACGTTCGGCGATTGTTTATCTATGCTGAGCAATCCATTGAGGTTGGTACCCAGTGGGTAGTCTTTGAGCCTAATGACCCCACCACGTGGCAACGCGTCGTTAATTCGGTCAAAGGTTTCCTTAATACGCTTTGGCACAATGGTGCCTTAATGGGGGATACACCTGAGCAGGCTTTCTTTGTGCGCTGCGACCGTACCACCATGACACAAGACGATATCGATAACGGACGCTTGGTTTGTTTGGTTGGTATTGCGCCGGTTAAGCCTGCGGAATTCGTGATTTTCCGCTTTAGCCAGAAAACTGCAGACGTCTAAACGACACAATTAGGAGCGTATCATGGCAGATGATCGTAAGGACCCCTACGGGGCATTTAATTTCACGGTGGAGCTAGGCGGTAAATCAGTTGGTGGCTTCTCTGAAGTGGGAGGTATTTCCTCTGAGAATGATGTTATCGAATACCGTGCAGGTAGCGATAAAACCACCCGCAAACTACCGGGCTTAAAAAAGACTGCAAACATCTCACTCAAGCGTGGTTTCACTGCAAATATGGACTTGTGGGATTGGCGTAAGAAGGTGCTCGACGGTAAAACCGAGCGCCGGGATGGTTCTATTAATCTGATAGGGGAAGACCGTTCAACCGTGGTGTTGACTTGGAATTTCACAGCAGGTTGGCCCAGTAAATGGGAAGGGCCAGGCCTAAACGCTAAAAATAGTGAAGTGGCCATAGAATCGATGGAGATCACATGTGAAGATCTCGATCTGAAGGCTGGCAGTTAACGGGCGTATCATTATGACGACCGTTCAAAATCCAGGTGTTTATGTGAAGACGGGCGTGTCAACAGCGCCCGCCCTTTCACGTGTGCGCCTGGATATTCCTGGGTTTGTAGGTATTGCAGAACGCGGTCCGGCTAACACCCCGGAAATGATCGATTCCTGGGACCGGTTTGAAGCCATTTTTGGTAAAACGATTGACGCTAGTTTTCTGGGCGAGTCTGTTCAGGGTTTTTTCCAAAATGGTGGTGAACGATGTTGGGTTGTACGGGCGGTTAACCCCGAGGTTGCTGTGCCCGCAGTCCAATATTTACTAGGGACAGATGGCAAGCCTGTGCTCCAGCTATTGGCTGCATCTCCGGGCATTTGGGGGCGCAATATAGAAGTCCATATTGTCCATAAGCGTAAACCTACTGCCGGTGAAGTAATAGCTACGCCCTATCAGCAGTTTGATTTAACTGTACGTGATTTATCTTCTGGTAAGCATGAAGTGTGGCGCAATCTTTCACTTGATGAAAAAGCAGAAAACTATGCCGCTAAAGTATTGTTTAATAACTCAAGCCTTGTTTGGGCTGAAAAGGTGTGGGGCCGTGAGACTGTTAACCCAACAGGCGTATTAGGCTTTGCCCAATTGGGTGGGCCGACGGAGGAAATAAGGTCGATTACAAGAGCAAGGTTGATGGGCGGTAGCGACGGCCTTCAACCAGCAATTAATCTTTTCACCCAGTATGTTCAGGATGAAAAAACTGGGGGCCTAAATAATCCGATAGCTTCTAGTGTAGCTGCGGCGTTAGCGCTGACACCGGCAGTCGTTTCTGACACGGTTAACATCTTTACTAAAGTCTTCTCACAGCTAGTGAAAATTCTGGAAGGTAGAGGTGGACAAGGTTGGTTACCTGATCACCAGTCAACTAAATTGCCTGTGCTACAGATAGTTTGGAGGGGTGACAATAAGGCAGACATAAGCCAACCAGCATTTATGGTTGTTACGCCGACTTCAGATAACAGTTTCACACTGGAATTTATTGAGCAAACGACGGGGCCAGAGCTTACGGCATCATCTTTTGATGGAGTAAAAGGCAAAAGGCTTTGGTTTGGTGAAGGCCTAACCTTGGGTCGGGGTGGACCAAACGATATTGTCCATAGATTACAAGACCCTGATACTGGCTTTGATATGGTTCGCGCCCGTTGGCTTGTGCCCAGTGAAATGCAAACTCAGAAGATGTTGGACATTACCGCAGGGCATAGACTAACGGCCAAGAAAACATCCCGTGTCAGAGATGAAGCCATGCCTGAAAGCCATTGGTATGAATTTTCTCCGGGCTTAACACCAGAGTATCTCACTGGGCGTAATACCCAAACTGGGGCACTTTTGCAGTGGGGTGAAATTACTCAATCTGTTCAGCAAACTTCATCATCTGCGGATGGTTCTGCGAGTTTATCCAACAACGGCGCAAGCTCTGTGGTTAGCAACAATGATGAAACTGCTTTCTCTGGCAATTTGGTAGGGTTGGAACAATTTAGGGATATTGAAGAAATTGGCATAATTGCCATTCCGGATTTAATGCCCAAAAAGCCAAGTGTGCTGGATTATGATCTACGCTGCGATGATCCGGTGGTTTGGGCAGGATTTGGTCAAGATAGTGAAGAGCGCGGGTTGCCGCCGGTTACTTCACTTGAGCATTTGGCTACACACCAATCCTATATGTTGGCACATTGTGACCGAAATAAATTTCGGTTTGCAATTCTAGACGCACCAACACCTGAAGCGTTAGAGGATAATGAGCCCTACGGTCAATTCTTACAGCGGTATAGTGGTTCTCTAGCCAAAAATCTTTCCACTTACGGTGCACTGTATGCCCCCAATGTTCTTGTGGAAAGCTATCGAGGTCGGTCAAAAGAGATACCCCCCAGTGGTTATATTGCGGGGATTTATGCAAAAAATGATAAACGAGCTGGCGTGCAGCGGGCACCTGCCGGGCTAGAAGTTGAAGCGTGTCATGGTGTGGCAACAGCTTTACCTGAGTCTGAAGTAGGGGCTTACATGGCGAATGGGGTTAATCTTTTAACACTTTCGCCCGGATACGGCGTCAAGGTAGCAAGCGCACGTACTCTTTTCCGCCAAATTGCTAGTGATGCGAAGGTGTTGGTGGCGGAAAGAATGGCAGGGCACGCTGATGCCGCCAAACATATCAATGTTCGCCGCATGGCAATGTTGATTGAAAAATCAATCATGAAGCAATCGCGCCCACTTGTTTTTGAAGGTAACTCAAGCGCTCTGTGGGACCAGCTTAGGGGTATTGCGCAGGAAGTGTTGCGCTCGCTTTGGGAGGGTGGTGGTTTGGAAGGTCGAAGCCGCAGCGAGGCTTATTATGTGCGCTGTGATGCTACCACAAACCCACCAAGCCAGATAGCAAATGGTCAGGTTGTTTGCCTGGTTGGATTTCGGCCAGTTATGGCCACGGAAATTATAGAAATTTCAGTTTCAGTTAAACCCAGCGTCATTGTTTCTGCGGCGTAGCAAGGGGGAAGTTTTGTGTCCAGTAGTAGTCAAAGAAAAGATCCTCTCCCAGCATTTAATTTTGTTGTCAAACTTGGTCAGTCGGCCGCGGGTAGTTTCACAGAATGCTCGGGCTTGGATGTATCTATGAAAACACAGGATTTTCAGGAAGGCGGGCTGAATGACCGGGTGCACAAGCTGCCGGGACCATCCACACAGGCGAACCTGACATTAAAACGCGGTGTGGTCGATGGTCAGCTTTGGAATTGGTACCTCAATTTGCTCAGCGGTAATGTGGACCGCCGACAGGTAACGCTGGAAGTTCGCGGTGAAGATCAAAGCTCAGCAATGGTTGTGAATTTTTACAGTGCTTACCCGGTGAAATGGTCTGGCCCTAGTTTATCAGGCAAGGATTCGCAGCTCGCTGTCGAGACACTCGAATTGGCTCATTTTGGGTTTGATATTTCAGGCGCAAGGATGGGGGCGTAGGCATGCCGATCGAAATTGAAAACCTCACCAACAATATTTTCCTCAATACTAATGAGGATAGTGAGCAGCTTGACGCGCTAGATAATAATAACCAGCCATTCCAGCCAAATGAGGCGCTACGCAGCATGGCTTGGGCCCCCGGTAATTTATTGAGCCAATCGCGCCCTCCTGTTCGCCCCAGAAAGCTGGGAGCATAGCAGATGGCAATAACCGAAAACCCAGCAACCAAAAAGGCAATGATCCGCATTGTTGATAAGGCTGTGTTGGCAGGCAGCAAAGACCTCGAAGAGATCATGTATGTGCAGTTTAATCCTGCAAGTTATGCTGTGTCGAAAAGCGTGAACTATGCTGAAACGCCTTCTGTACTACTGGATTTGCCCATGCTGGAGTTTGCTTCAGGGCAGGCAGAAACTCTCACTATTCAATTGTTATTTGATACCACTAGCGATGGCATGGGCGCAGGTGCCACCGACGTTACTACCCAAACCCGAAAAATTTATGCGCTAACACAGATTCAGTCAGAAACGCATGCGCCGCCTGTTGTGCAATTCGTGTGGAACACCTTTGAATTTCAGGGTGTAGTTACCACCCTGCAAGAAACTTTCACGCTGTTTAATCCTGATGGTGTGCCACTGCGGGCCACACTGTCTGTTACTTTCAAAAAATATATGCAGGACACAATGCAAATTAAGCAGCAGTCCACCAATTCGCCTGACCGTTTCAGAACCTATGTTGTGGCGGCTGGCGATACACTGCCCGCTATAGCAACCGCCGCATATGATGATCCTTTCATTTGGCCCTTAATTGCCGATGCGAACGCTGATGTGATTTCTAATCCACGGCGCCTTAAGCCGGGTCAGCGTCTTCTGCTGCCCAAATTGGATGCAAATGGCAAAATGGTGAGCCTGTCATGAGCCAAACACCAAATTTAAAAGTGGATAGGGTTTCCAGACCGGCAGTTGAAATTACCGTTGGCGGTAAAACGCTGGATCGTGTTGCCTTGTCAGCCATTACAAATATGACTGTGCGGAGCGACATGGAGGGGTTGGATAGGTTTGAGATTAGAATTAGAAATTCCCGCGACGCTAAAAGCAAACAATATCTCTATTCCGATCAGGATTTATATTTACCCGGAAAGCCCATTAAGATTGAACTGGGGTACCTTGATTCAGGTGGTTTGAAGACAGTTTTTGACGGCGATATTACTGAGTTTGGGGCAACTTTCCCCAAAGCTGGTCCGTCTATTTTAATTGTGAGAGGTATCAGTAAATACAGCCGTTTAGTTAACCAGCAGATCAGCAAAGTTTATCTGGAAAAAAGCGATGTTGATATCATCAAAGGGGTGGCCTCAAGCCTCGGTTTGAAAGTTCAGGTTGAAGCGGGCGGGGCTGGTACTCAGCCCAATGAATATGAGCTTCAGGCCGCTAGCTTTGATCTGAGTTACCTCATCGAAAAATGCAGGTTTCTTGGTTTTGATGTGCACCTCATGAACGGTGGGGATACTCTTTATATGGGCCAAACCGGTAGCCAGCCTGGCGGCGCTACCACGCTTACTTTCGGGCAAGCACTGGTCTCATTCGATGTGTTTGTCAACACGTCAACACAGGTAAATGAAGCCACAGTTTTTGGCTGGGATAGCAAGCAAAAAAAGCAGATTAAAAGCACTGTATCCCGAAGTGCATTGAATGAAAAAACACCGTGGGCCAGCGATGTAAAGGCAGCCTTTTCTGACCGTAGTGAAGTAATTAGTGACGTGCCTGTTGGCGATGAAGCAAGCGCCAAGTCACTAGCCAAAGCAACCCTGCGGCGCATTGCAAACAGCATGGTAGTGGGCGAAGGAACCGCAACTGCAACACCAGAATTGATGCCGGGTACACTTGTGAAGCTGGAAGGATTGGATCGTCGCTTTAGTGGCCAGTACCGGGTTACTGCTGCAGAACATCAATTTGATGAGCAAGGCCTCAAAACCTGGTTCTGTGCCAAGATGGAGGCTGCATAATGTCAGACCCCATTGGCTCTATGATTAACGGCATCATTATCGGATTGGTCAAAGATTTGGCTGATCCTGAAGGCCTTGCACGGGTGAAAGTTACTTTCCCCTATCTCGACGGGCAAGAAAGTGCTTGGGCACGCCTTGCCACGTTAATGGCTGGTAATGGGCGTGGTAGCTTGTTCAGGCCAGAAGTTGATGATGAGGTGTTGGTAGGCTTTGAACGCGGTGACCCCAAATTGCCATTCATTTTGGGGGCATTATGGAATGGGCAAGACAAGCCTCCTCCAATGGGATCACCAGATAAAGATAATAACTGGCGAGCATTTCATTCGCGTAGTGGTCATATTTTCAGATTTGATGACACTAAAGATAAAGAGTCGATTGAGTTGATCGATAAAGACGACCAACGGCGGCTAAAAATTGATTGTGCTGAGAAAAAAATCCAACTCTTGTCGGAAGGAAGCGGGGACACCATTGAGGTGAAAGCCCCTTCCGGCACGTTAATCGTCGAGACAAAAGATAAAATCAGCGTCACTTGCACCTCGGGTGACATTGTTGTCGATGCACCAGCAGGTGCGCTCAAAGTTACATCAAGAATCATTGATATTACGGCCAGCGAAAGTGTCAGCATGACAGCGGGTACTTCGATGAGCCTTAAAGCTGGGGCGAGCATGTCGTTGAGTGCTCCCAAGATTGATTTGAATTAAACAGAAGGGACTGTGTCATGGGCATGCCCGCGGCAAAACAATTGGATACGATCATAGCGGTGGATACGCATATTACCATGGTCCCTGCAGGCCCTTCATTGGTGCCTGTTCCATTGCCGTATCCCTTTAGCGGAATCATTGATTCCGGCCTGAGTGCGGATGTTTTTATCAATGGGCTGCCTGCAGCAACAGTGGATTCTACAGGCACAAATACCCCGCCGCATATCCCAATGGGAGCTAGCTTTCAAACGCCTCCCTCTAATATCGGCAAAATTATTAAAGGCTCTGTCACCGTAAGTATCAACGGCAAGCAAGCAGCACGAGCTGGCGATATTGCAGAAACCTGTAATGACCCAACCGATCTTCCTGTGGGTGTGGTGGTTGCCATCAGCAATGTGATGATTGGGGGATAGCGATGAGCCTGGATTATTTAGGAAAAGGTATTTCCTTCCCGCTTCATTCTCAATCGAATGGGCAAATTGCGATATCGGAAGACAGACAGAAAATTCGCCAAAGTATTTGGTTGATTTTAGGGACAGCCAAAGGCGAACGCCTTATGCGGCCAGAGTTTGGTTGTGGTGCGCATGATTTGATGTTTGAGCCGAACTCGGCATCGCTTCGAGGGTTAGTGGGGCACGAAGTGCAATCCGCCTTGATCCAATGGGAACCTCGCATTCGGGTGGATAGTGTATCGGTTGAAACAGCACAAAATGATCCCGCAAAAATGCTAGTGTCTGTTGAATATACCATTCGGGATAAAAGTGCCCCAGATAATATCGTTTACCCCTTCTCCTTGTATGAAGGGAGTGCATGATTATGGCTGAAAACCTCGCGCCGCCGCTACTTGATGGGCGTACTTATAAGGAAATCTTGGCAGAGGCAAAGCGCCGCATTCCGGGCTACACACCAGAGTGGACTGACTTTAATGCTTCTGACCCCGGTGTGACACTTCTGGAACTGTTTGCATGGCTTAGCGAAACTTTTTTGTGGGAGCTTAACAAAACACCAGAAAAAGCGTTTGAATCGTTTTTATCTCTTATTAATTACCCGGTGCGGCCTGCACACCCTGCAAGTGTTCCTTTGGTTTTTCAGGCCTCAAGTGATGCCAAGATGGCTTTTGTACCGAAAGGGGCTTCTTTTTCAGCGAACGTAGCTGGCGCGCCTGAGCCGGTTGTTTTTGAAGTTCGGGAGGGCCTGTCTCTTGTTAGCCCAGCCATAAAAGACATGCGGAATGATGACGGTGTTTTTCCGGGTAAAATTCCAGTGAAAGCACAAGATGATACACCAGAGTCTTTTCTGCCTTTTGGGGAATATGCCCGTCAAGGCAGTGCCTTTTATGTGGGCTTTGGTAAAGAAGGCATATCAGCGCAAGCAATTGCTGGAGATCTGTTTCCTGAAAGTATGACCATATTTGTGCAAGTGGTTGGCGGGGAAACTTCGCAAGGCGAGGGCCACAGCGTTGAACTTGCTTGGGAAGTGTTGACCGGTGAGAATATTTGGGCACCGCTTAAGATAGAGGTGGACCAAACAGAACAATTTACTAAATCGGGTATATTAAAGCTGGCGGGTTTGAAAAATGCGCGTGCGATTTCTCTTTATGAAGAGTCTGAAGCCCCATTGTTCTGGATGAGATGCACGGTAAATTTTGGCCATTTTTCTGCGGGCCAAGCACCTGTTCTGGACAGATTTTTAGTGAATGCTGTTATGGCAGATAATCTTGCCACAGTTCGCGGGGAGGTTCTTGGCACAAGTAGTGGGCAACCATTTCAAAAGTATCATCTGTTTCACACGCCAGTGAATGAAAAAAGCCTGACACTAGAGGTGGAAGATCCAGATACACACATTTTTAAAGTATGGCGGCAAGTTGATGATTTATATTCAGCTTACCGCGGTGAACAGGTGTTCAGTTTGGATCTTGCGTCCGGCGAGGTTTGTTTTGGTGATGAGATCAATGGCAGCATACCAAGGGTGGGTTCCCGTATTATTGCACGGACATATCGCTTTGGTGGCGGCAAACAGGGCAATGTGGCGGTTGGCTCTGTTGCAAACATCTTATCTGCGCTGAAGGGTGTTGATGCTGTCACTAACCCGGTTCCTGCTATTGGTGGTACAGATGCACCGACTTTGGCGGAACAAAAAAAAGATGCACCGGGTTTTTTAAGACACAGAAACCGTGCCGTGACAGCAGGTGATTTTCGCGACCTTACCATTGAAACTGGGCAAGTGATTGATGCAGCAGTTTTAAGTAATCGGCACCCAGATGATCTATCCCTTCGCATGGCGGGCGCAGTTACCGTTGTTATCCTTCAGCGCCAAATGATAGGAACAACCTCAACTCCCGGTGCAATTCTTCACTTTAACAACCGGATGGCGGCAGTGGTGACAAGTGCGCTGGATAAGGCGCGGCTCATTGGTACAGAGCTTTTTGTTCGAGAACCTTATTATTATGAAGCACGCATAGAGGTTGTGCTGACAATAGAGCCCGGTCGGTCTTTCTCAGCGTTAAAGGCTGAAGTGAATAAAGCATTGAATAGTTTTATTCTGCCTGCCTTACCTGAGAACAGCGAAGATATGCCAACCGCCGCTGAGAAAAGTCTGTTTGGTCGCACATTCTATTTATCGAACCTCACCCGTATTATTGAGGGCGTGCCCGGCGTTAGTTCTGCGCAAGAATTAAAACTATATGTGAATGGCCAATTATTCGACGATCACACTAATCCGGTTGATGTCGTAGATTGGGGCCTGCTTTGGCCGTCAAAATCTCATGTAATTACCGCAACGCCTGCCTTGCAGGAGGGTGCTCGATGAGGCTTAGTTTACCGTCCCACAAAAAATACCTGCTGTTGAACGGCGAGATTGGTTGGCAGGCGTATAGGGCACCACCCTCGAATAAAGGCGCTGAGTCTTTGCCTTTTGATATGGAGGCAGAGCACATTGTTTTGCCAGCAAGCGAGGATGGTCCTTTTGTGGTGAAAGAAACTGCGGCTGGGTCGCTCGGCGGCTTGACCATGCCGCATGGCACAGCGATATCGCCTGATCTAATTGTGTTTATTGCGGTTTATGAGCAAAAGAAATGGCTGATAAAAAGGTTTTGTCCGGCTGTTGGTGATTTTCAGGCGTTACCTGATGGGCATATGCAGGATTATGGCGGAGGTCGTCCGTCTATCTGTATTTTGGGGCGTACACTTTATATCGGTGATCCAAAGAATGACCGCTTGTTAACCTTTGGGTTGGATGACCATCAATTGGGTGTTGTTGAGCTTGCCTTGCCTCCTTTGGAACAGGAAGAAGGTCTGGGGCAAATAAAGCCGGGTATTTTGGATGTTGGGGTTCTTGAGGGCCGACTGGTTCTTTTGGCACAGAGTGGTTACAGCATTTGGGCATTAAGGCTGACATTGGGCAGGGGTGAAGTATCCTTATTGGCAAAGACAAGCCCAAAAAAAATCAAAGCCATCCGCCTTGCCATAGATTTATCGAACAGGATTTGGTTGCAATGTGGCAGTAAATTGAACTGTCTGATACCACGAAGAAAAGGCCAGTGGCGGCAATTAACACCCGAGACATCTGAAGCTTGGCACTTCCGGCAGTTTGAAATCAAGGATATTAATCGTATCAGGCACTTGTTCAGGCCTGTAGCAATCCAATTTTTTGGGGCACATCCAAACGAGGTGTTTTATCTGCCTGAAAGTATGGCCTTTGATTGCAACCGCAAAATGCCTGAAGCCTCTTGTCTGCCCCAAACCCCGGATTCTTATTTTGTGAAGGATTTGGGTGACGCCATTCGCCGGGATCAGGCATTAGGGACTTCAAGTGAAGAAGTGGCAGTGCGCGCCCGGCTTTTCGATAAAAATGGCATTCAATGCCTTTCCAAATGTTTATCGGTGAATAGTACCAACTTTAACGCCACAGCTATCTGGTACAGCGAGGCTCTTGACAGCCACATTAGCCAGTGTGAATGGCATCGTATTATCATAGCGCTTGATAGCCTTCCTGCCTCTTCCGCCATGGAAGTATATAGCTATGCCAGTGATGAGAAGATTGATTTTGAAGCGGAGGGTTCTCCTTCGATTTTAGAGCCTTATTGGCAAAAATTACGGGATATTAGTGATAGAAATAATCCCTCTCCTCATATGCAAGGGCAGGAAATAGAAACGCTTTTTAATGTGCAGCGAGGGCGATATTTATATCTAAAAATAAGTTTTGATGGGCAACAGACTCATGCAGTTTCAGTTAATGAAACGCCGGTTATTAGCTCTATTCGTTTGGATTTCCCACGGGAAGCATACGCAAACCTATTGCCTGCGGTCTTTAAGTCTGAAGATAGTTTGTTACCGTCGAATTATTTTCTACCGCGTTTTTTAAGTATTATCGAGGCCGAGTGGGATCAACTTGAGAGAAAGCTGGACCAGCGTGCCTCATATTTTTTGCCGCAAGGAAACTACGGCAAAAAATGGAGCAGTTATCTTAGCGCTTGGTTGGGGTTCGAATTGCCGGAAAATATATCGGCTGCAACGGCTAGGGCACTGCTGCGGGGGGTGAGTAAAGCTCAAGGAAAGCGTGGCACATTATCAGCTTTAAAAACAATGTTATCAGCCGTTTTGGGCAGGGAAACCAAACACTCTCTGATGGGTTTTCCAGTTTTGGTGGAAGGCTTCAGGGAGCGTCGCCGGGCGAGCCGTGTTGAGGTTGCAGGAGCAGAGACACAGGGTGTTTTGGGTTCGCTCAGCGGCCAAGAATTTTTGGGTAAGCCGGAAAATACTGGCGTTCAAATAGGGGTTACGTCAACGGTAGGTGTTTCGGTCATCCAGAAAAAGGTTGGAGCCCCACATGATATCTTTGATCAGTATGCCCATCGGCTGAAAATTTATGTGCCAGCCGTTTGGCTAGACAGTGACACCAAAACCCTGTTTGAGCACGTAGTGAAAGCGGAACTGCCTGCACATGTCAGCCCCAGTTTGGAGACAGTATATGCCCGGTCCCGGATCGGCTTTCAGTCCACGTGCGGTATCGACACCATTTTAAGTCAAAAGCCCCGTGCATGGAGCACCCCTGCAGGCGACGATACTCCAATGCCGCCGTGGCGCGATTATGGGTACGGCGTCGTTGCGCAGCACCGCCAACATGTCAACCATACAGAAAGCGGTATCGGTCATAAAAACCGAATTAACCATGCCAATAGTCATGAAGGGAACAGAAGATGAATGATACATCAAATGGCATCGGTGTACGCTATCCCTATGAGCATGTTCCTAGCGAATTAAACCGGTTTTTTCTGGGGAAGTTTCTGTCTGCAGAGGACTTTGAATGCGAGCAAAAGTTTTTCCGTGAACGAAGCTGGCTACGCAACGCTACATTATATGGTCCCGGCATTGTTACGGGATTGGAAGTTAGTCGAAATTTGCAGGAAAAATCCTGCTTTAAAATTACGCCAGGTCTAGCGTTTGACCAGTTAGGTCGCGAACTATTATTGACGCAGGAATTGGCTGTACATGTGGAAGCAGAATCAAGTGGTTTTCTTGTACTGCGTTTTGACGAAGCGGCAATTGAGCCAGTTCCTGTGTTAGCTGAGGATGATTTATCGCAAGACCGCGAAATGGTGATGAACCGAATTCGGGAAGCGCCAATTGTGGAGTTTTCCACCGATCAGGATGCTAAAGACGCAGCCAGAAATGGTGTAGTACTGGCCCGGCTTGGTTTTGGTGAAGAAACACCCTCTGAACAATTTTTGCTTCAAACTATGCGCACATATGCTGCGCGTGATCCCTTTTTATGGCCGGTGATCCAAAACTTTAATTGGCAGCATTCTGATGTGGTTCCAAGCCAAGAGTTATCTGATGTGGATGGAACTAATAAGTCTAGCCCCAGCCTTGAAATTACATTCAATGCAGAGGTGTCTTTTACAGACGTAGAAGCATCAAATCAGGCGGGTTGTATGCGGCTTTATGTCGGAGGGGCTGACAAGCCTCAAGAGGTTTATGTGCCTGACGTCCATATCACGAACGAAGGCAGGTCTATTGCTTGCCAAATACCTGCAGGAATTTTGAAGAAAAAGGGGCCGCAGCATATCTGTGTTTCCCTCATGACGGCCAGTTTTCAAGATAAATTCGGGCGGGTTGTGGATGGCTGTTTGCTTAAGGGATTAACCCCTTCGGGTAATGGTGTCCCAGGCAGTGTTTTTGAAAGTTGGTTTACTTTGGATCTTGGTCGCTGAAGCAGCGGTCGATGATAGGAGAGAGCGATTATGTCCCATTCTCAAGTTAATACGGCCTCCGTTATGACCGAGACCAGAGGCCGTGCGGGTAAAAAGGAAGGCAATCTTTTGTCGCCTCTATATCGCCCTGAATTTGTTAGCGGCCAACTGCTGACGGAAGATGATTTGGACAGCCTTACAGTATGGGCAGACCATAAAACAAAACTTTCCAGATTGCAGATGTCGACCGGTATTATCGAGGGTTTAAGTCTTGATGCGACCGGTAGCCGAATGGCTTCACTAACTATAACTCCGGGCTACGGCGTGGACCAAAACCTTCAGGATATTTTGCTTGATAAACCCGTCGATATTTCGGCTTTGTCTCTGGTAGCAGCCGCAGGCACGCCTTCGGGTGTTGTTGACCTTTCCGCCGAAACCTCAGTTGATGCAACAGAAGCTTACGATATTGAGGTGGATGTATTTTTGACGTACCGGGAAGATGCCCGAGACGCTCGCCCCCTGATAAGCCGTCAGACAGATGCAAGAGGGCATCAATGTGGGTTTACCCGTTATTTAAGTGGCTTTGACGTCGTTTGCAGACCCGCTACTGCAGAAGAAGATCAAGCTCAATCGGCAGAACATCAAAGTTGGCGTACAGATTTCCGAGCTAGTTTGAAGCCACTGCATGATTTTATGAAACAATTTGGGGCTGAACCTGATGCGGGGCAGCAAAACAATATTGTTCATTGGTTGGAACAAACGGCGCAAATGGTGCCACCTCATAAGCTCCCTTCAGTGATGACGTTGATAGCGGACGCCAAAGAAGAAGTTAATATGGACCAGACAGACTTTTCTGAGCTGGTAACTGAAGTATTGTTTTTGTTGGTTCTGGATAGACAGATGCAGACCATCGAGCAATGGAAATCAGGCTTGACGAGCAGTGCTGTTGAACAGCCAGGTGTTTTGCTTGGTAGGCTTATGATTGAAGTATGTCCTCCTGAAAGCCCAGTGGGTGATCAGGAGACGAGTGCCTCTATTATCTTAATAGATCAAACCCCGCCTTTACGGGACGCGGCGAAGGCTGGCGCATGTCCTGCTGCGTCAGGGCGTATCAATATAGCCTGTGATGTTATTGGTGGTCGCTCCGAAGAAGGTGAATATGCCTTGGCGCAAAAGCGGGTGCAACCAGGCGGAATGCGGGCCGTAAATGTTACTGATGTTGATAATCTCAATCAGCTAGTGTCGCTGTTGGATTATGACCCAACGGCTTCTCCGTGGGATAAACCTCTGATGATAGTAGCTAATGTACTTGGGCTAGGCGAACGTGTGGTTGCGTTTGATCAGGAAGTTTACCCTCCAGGGAAATTTTACGATGTTTCGGTGGACTTTGGAAATTCCCCTTTGCAGGCTGGTGAAACAACCCGTGTGAATATGGTGCTGCGTAATACTAGCCGAACAGTGCTGACATTTGATGTTGTAGACGCAAGCTTGCCAGCTCTCAACACAATGAACATGCGGTTATTGCCGGATGCTGTGTTTGAAAAAAGTGTAGAATATATTGCTCCAACTGACCTGACGAAATCTGATGAAACTTGTGAGCGTATGCAGGATGGAAACTTCCTTCACAGCTCAGTTTTATCAGTTAGCGCATACCGCGATGACGGTGAAGTGGTGCCGTCACAAGACTATCCTTACGATGTAACAATACTGGCTCCTCTTGATCTGTTGTTAACATTGCGGCCACGTAATTCGCTGTTTTTCCCAGGCGAAAAGAATGTGATTGATGTGTGCGCCCATAATACAGGCTCTGCCAACCTCTCAACGGGTTTCAATGTTACCTTTCGGGTTGAAGAATCTGGCGAGATAAAAGAAGAGGTTTTGCACTTTAATCCACGTGAGCTCCTTTATGGGGAAACTGAAGTTATTGAAGTGGACTGGGTGGCGCGCAGGGATGTTACAAGCGTTGAGATTGAAGCCAAATCTATAGGCGTATCACCTGATGGGCGGGAAGTTCGAGCAACAGCCACCACGAAGTTAATTCCAGAAACTATCACCCGTGATTTTTGGCATATCCTCCGTATGATCTGGATATGGCTCAAGCTCATCTTCACATTTGGGCGGCGCTAACATGGCGCAGCCTATTAAAATATCTGAAACAATCAAACCGCGTTATCATGCCCGGCAACTTTTAAGCGCCGACTTGATGAATGAGGAGGTTGCATGGCTTGATGTTGTGCGGTTTACCCATAAAGAAAGTACGCATGGCGGTGGTGAACATATTCCCGCCAATGCAATTGAGGCCTTTGAAGGCGGCGGTGAAATAACGCTGACTGGTGGGAAGAAAAACGATGGAATAAGACCGGGTGTGACGATTAAAAATGCCCGAAATATGATCGCTAATATAAATTCAAACGGCGTGGCATTAAATGGGGGGCTAGCGGCAAACGGCAACCAATTTAATACCGGGCAAGGGCTAGAAATTGCTGGGTATTTGGAGGACGAGGAATCCACTTCTTTGGGTTCGCAGACGTGGTCGATCAATAGGAATATTACAACCAGTGCCGATGAGCTGCGTTTGATATCAGGCGTATTTGATGCCAAATCAGCAGGGGTGCCAAGCCGACTTGTTGTCGGGCGTACTACTGATGGTCGCTTCAATCCTTTACTGACGGTGCATGCGGACGGTGAAGTAGAGTTTGCTGGCGCGCTTTCTGTCGAAGGCCAAATACTGACTGAAGCTGATAAAGAGAGCGCAAGGGAGGCACTTCCGCTTTCGCCAGATACAGATAAAACTCAGCCAGAACCGCCTGCAGGTAAGCTTGTAATTGCACTGCAACCTATCACGGGATCGGTGATTGCCGCAGAGGTAAGTGTTACTGGTTTGCAAAGTGATTTAACTGATCCAAAGTATTTTCTCACGCTGGTTTCTCCCGGTAAAATGCAGGAAGGCCCCGTATTTTTCGAGATGAAAAAAGCAGGCCCGATAGGGTCAGTTGTCTCTACGGTGAAATCCGGTATTGGGCGGATCATAAACCTTCTAAACAAAATACCTTTCCTTGCCGGGTTTATTAAACGCATCAAGGCGTTTCGGCTGCCGCGTTTTGGCGGGGGTATGGCCGAGAAAACATCTCCGAGCAAAAAAACAGCTTCAGGCCCAAAAGCCATTAAAGACAAACAGAAAGTGCAAATGTTTATGGCTTTGGACCAACAACGCTGGCAGGGTGTTGCCAGCGCCATATTGGTGGTTGTGCTGCGAGCAAAATCATCTGAAGGCAAAACTGTTGAGCTTTCTACATCTTCTGAAGTTTCTCTTGTTAATGCGAAATTTGGAGAGGCGAAATGAGCAGTGTTCAGCCCGTGAAAATTCACTATCAGAACCACATGGAGCTTACTGTTGATGATTTTCGGCGCGAGCAAAAGTATCACCTGAATGCTGTCGAGCGTCACAATCGCACTTGCCACCGGTGGGGAATTATATCTGGTCTAGATGTAAAATTATTTGGTGAGAATATCATTGTAACACCGGGGGAGGCGATAGACGCAAATGGTCGTCATATGTCGCTGGTGAACAAACGAAATGTCATTACAAAGTCAGCATTGGAAGCAACGCTTGCGCGCAACCTTCAGGCTGGACAACCTTATCTGGCCGTATGGTTGCGGTACAAGGAAACCGCAGCGGGTAATCATTGGCAAGAGGACGTTGAAATACTTTACGAAGGCCGTGAAGCACGAATTTCTGACGGCAGGGCTGTCATTGATAGTTTGAGGTCCAATAATAATGGCTTTGCGGATATTTTGCTGGGACAAGTTTTCCAGGATGGCCCTGCCCCAGAGGAAACTGTCTCGTCGTTGGAGGCTAGTCAGCCGCGTGCGCCAATATTTGATAATAGTGCGCGGCCCGTTGCGGGGATCCGGGCAAATTCGGTTGTGTCGCTGGATGGCAATGTTGAAGTATCCCTTAACGATGAAGACGGTAAATTCAGTGTCGGATTTTTAGCGGGTAGGGACAAGCTTGCGAGCGATGATACTGTTGAGCACATCGAATCCCGTGAAACAGAACATGAAACGCAGGTGGCGGCCTCTACCAATTCACATTTTGAACCTGTCTTGGAATTAGATGGTCTTAATGGAAATAAAATTAATGGTGATTTTTCCATTTCAGGGCAGTTATCTGCACGCGGCGGACTGCTTTTTGACAAGGTTGGGCTATCACCGGCAGCGCCTTCTGGCTGGGCTATATACCGGGCTAAAAATGAAGAAGATAACGTAGAAGAATTACGCATTGAAATGCCGACGGAGCAAGCCTCACTTGTGATAGGTGCGGTAGCTGCAGGAGAGCAGTCTGATGCGCCAAACCCGACTTTCAAGCCCGGCTTTCGCATAAATTCATCTGGTGATGCTTTTATCCCCGGAAATCTTACTGTTGCGGGAAAAATTAACCCCGGAGCGAGCCTTGCCGCAGCCATTGTACAAACCGGCGGCGTAGGTGAAGTTGCTGCGGCAGCAGCTAAGAATGCGGTAAAAGCAACGGCTGAAAAAAAAGCAGAAGACCGCCGAAAAACACTCCTTAAATGGACATCAGGCCTAACAGCCATCGGCATGGTTGTTATGGCTGAAGTTGGCATTTCAAAAGGTACAGTCTCTGACTTGCTTGGCGGTGCGTCCACACAATTAGAGAAAATATGGGACAGTGTCACCAAGGGTAAAAGCGATGCTGTTGAAGTAGTTAAAACCAAAGAAGCGAAAGACTAATCAGATGGATGGCAGTGGTGGCCGCTCGTATGAAACGCTGACGGACCAAAGCTCAGGAGGAGCCTCGGTTGAGGGCTTAGTTGCATGTGACCGGCTGAAATTGATAGCGGATAATCACCTGCCTTCAGCATTAGAGTTGGCCACCGCACGACTTTGGCCGTGGCCACAAGAGAGTATCTGGAAATTTAAGGCCGTTAAATTGCCTTTAGCCCTACACGTTAATGAGAGCATGCCGGATAGTGTGATCGCCGAGAAATGGGCTGAACAAATTGTTGAACATCTGATCGAACTTGCCACTGAAAAACATTCAGCAATCGTGGAATATCACCCTGATAGAAATGCCCAGTTAGCTGCAAAACTTTCTGCGCTAACAGCTTATCCTTCAGGGGGTGCGGGGGCTACCACCTCCAGCCCAGCAGAAACATCTGAGTCAGAATTTTATGACCATATTTTTGAAGCATCCTCTCAGCTTTCTGCTTTGTTTTCGCGTCTTTTGGAACAAGGGCAGCTATGGCGTGTTTTATCTGAACTGACAGATACTGAAAAGCTTGATCTTTGGGATCAATGGCGCTGTGCAGGAGAAGATATTGGTGTACAGGGCTTTGCGGAATCTGTGCCGGATGAAAGGCGCGTAATTGAATCTGAAAATGCGCAGGAAGAGGGCATTGAGCTCTTAACTTTATGTCCATCTAGTTCATCCAGAAAAGGAAGTGCCAAGGTTGTTTGGTCAGAGGATCCAAAGACCGTGGATGCAGAGACTCTTCCTGTGGATCAATTGCATGCTTTGTTTCCAATTGTCTGCTCAATTGGGACTGCTTTGTCGGAACTACTTCACCATCAGTTCCCTTCACTCGTAAGGATCACAGAGCAGAGCGAGCATTATAAACTATGGCAGAAAAAATGGCCGAAAATACCTGAGTGGCAAGACCCTGCGGCACTGGCTGATTTTCTAGCTGAAAGTGCTGTCGGCCTGATCAATATACTAAACCCTTCTATTGAAGATATCTGGCCGCTTAGTAGTGATATGCAGAAGAGATTAAAGGCTCTGCTTCCGCCCCTAAGCTGGGTTGATGAAGCGCGGTTGTTGCAGCGGCTTCAGCAAGGAGGAAGCGTAAAAAATTCAAGCTCAAAACCTGCGCAAAGTATGGCGTATACACCTCGGCAGCTTCAGCTTTTGACAGATTTAACCGATGGGCTTGAATGTCATCTTAGAACCCACTTTACTGGTGCGGTCTTGCCTAAACCATCGCAAGCCTTAAAGCCCGTAATGGACCCATTTATTGAAGCTGTCAGCGAAAAAACTCAACGCAAAGCTATGTTGGGTGAGCTGCGAGTTACGATGCTGGGTGCATTATTATTCAGGGCGAAAAAATGGCAAGGCTCTAGCTTGCCCGGTGCGCTGATTGATCACATTCTAAATCGCTGGGAAAGCTTATGTATATCTGGTGATATTAATCTGATGCTGCGTAAGAAACCTCAGTGTGACGCTGAAGCCCAAGCGATTTATGCCGTAGTTCAGTTGAGTTTGGCCTTATTGCAGAAACAAGACAAATTTCGGCAACCGAGCCAAAGCACAGCCATACCTGATGAACTATATGATAGAGCGCCCGTTTCTGAGGCGGCGATACTATCGAGTACGCATCTAAAGAATGCAAAATCAGTGAATGGTGCTGATAGCTTAGCGCCCAACATAGAGAATGTTGACGCGCACTGTTTCAGTGATCTGGATCACAATAAGGCAGATATACCTACTGCTTTGCAAAAGTCTGTACCAAAGCAAAAACACACCAGTGTATCAGATAAGAAAGAAGAGCCACCTACAGCTAATAATGAAAATAGCCAAGAAATTGCGACGTCAGAAAAACAGGTTAGCATTCAAGGTGGTGAGCTAAAGCCTGGTCAGTCTACGAACGTAGGGAAGCCTTATCCAAAAGCAGTTTCTGCTAACATTGAACATCCTGCGGAAGTTTCTTCCAACGAAATCGAACAGGCATTCTCTACAGGGCAAATAGAAAATGCCGAAACGAATGGTTTTTCAGATTCATATTTCTCATCAAAGGCAGGCGTATTGGAAGATACCCCTTCATCCAGTCCTAAGCTTCACCAAAAGCCTTCACAGTATAGGGCAGCGTTAGTTGGTGAGGTGACGGGGGTTGAGAAGGGGGGAGAGGAGCTTCTGCCAGTTCAGAAAAATGACCAAGTACAGAACGCAGATATAGACGGGATCCTACCATATGCAGAGGCAGCCGATGCCTTGGCTGTGGATATGATTAATGGTGCAAGTCATAACGAAGCAAACAAGAAAACCTCACAGCCTCGCATGCGAGAATCGCAACAAAATTTAGCAATAAATGATTATGTTGAAGGGGCACATGTTTCTGATCGTTTTGAAGGGGACAGTGATAAATCAGATATACGGTCTGGTTCCCCTGCGGGTTCTGAAAAAGGCGGCCGAAGCAATTTAGATGATACAGAACAAAACCCACGGGTATCATCCGTGGGGCCTGTTTCTGTGGCGATTAATTCCTCTCTTGATGATCCTGCGTTTGCTTCTCAACGCCTTGTGTCAAACAACCGCGACCCGCGTGTGCATCTGATAGAGCAGGCCTTTCCCGATCAACTGGTGCCAGCAAAGGCTCTGCTGGGTAAATCAACGAAGCAAATACAAGCACCTTTACCAAGAAATTCCCTAAGTTTTGATCCACACTTGGGCGTTTGGCTGGTTCTACGCACGTTTTTGGATATGCAGCCTGCATGGTTTGCTGCACAGCTGGGCTTTGATAGTGAAAAATCAGCACATTTGATGCAGCTATGTATTGCTCATTGGTTGGGTTTAAACGTGTGTGAAGAGCTTAGTTTAAGCCTGCAATTTATGACACTGGGTGAAGAGGAAGCGAGTGATGACGATTGTCTGCTTAACAGTTGTCAGGTCTCTGCAACTTTGTGCCAAATGTTGCGAGACAAATGGCTGATAAGTGGTGAGCTACAGCTCGTTCGTATCGAGGATGAAAATACTAATCAATTGATTAGAGGCGGAAATGTTTCCAGTGGATTTTGGCCATTCGCGAGCAGAGATAACAGGGACCTAGAGTGGCAATCGCATTGGTGTGGTTCAAACAATGATCAGCCCCGCCTTTTAGATGTTACAGAACCCATTGCAGCCCTTGAAAATACAAAGCTTAATCAGCTTTCCTGTGATGCTCCTGATCACACAGTGGCTGTAGCTCTTTTGGCAGACGCAGTGCTTGCAATGTGGGCACGCTGGATACCGGGCTTGCGCGGAAGTAGCCCTCTTTTTCTATTTGAAAAAGTAATTGACCGTACTGGCGTATGGACGGTGACAGATGATGCCATCTCCATAGTGCTTGATAGCGCCCCTTATGACCCTGCACTTG